>Ga0247608_10007712_pt1 | contig 10980 bp, 4 predicted proteins | sample 176DNAGHGlowgp2_FD_193490 | JGI IMG/M metagenome (GOLD analysis project Ga0247608, IMG submission 193490) | Sheep rumen microbial communities from Palmerston North, Manawatu-Wanganui, New Zealand - 1766 DNA GHGlow gp2 | ecosystem: Host-associated > Mammals > Digestive system > Stomach > Rumen ... | reverse complement strand
GGTATCAACATCATCTGCCGCGCCATCGAGGAGCCGCTTCGCCAGATTGTCACCAACGCCGGTGGCGAGGGTGCAGTAGTTGTCCAGAAAGTCCGCGAGGGTAAGGGCGACTTTGGTTACAATGCCCGTACCGATGTCTACGAGGATCTGCGTGAGGCTGGTGTGATTGATCCTGCCAAGGTGGCCCGTGTCGCTCTGGAGAATGCTGCCAGCATAGCAGGTATGTTCCTCACCACTGAGTGTCTGATTGTTGACAAACCTGAGAAGGAGCCTGCTATGCCGATGGGTGGTGCCCCAGGCATGGGCGGTATGATGTAATCATCTGAGTGCTTATTGAACTTGGCGGAATAATATAATTTTGCTAAGTTAGCATAACAAATTAGGGGATGGATGACCAAATCCATCCCCTAATTTTGATATTTTTGTGCGAACACAACTATTTTATTTGAGAATAACTTGCATGTTTCTTCATTTTGCCGTACCTTTGCACCGTGAGGAAGGTGTAAAATCCTTTGCTCGCAAGAAAGTGTTAGACACTCTTAAGTGAAAGATATTTTTTTGATTTGTTTTAGTAGATTAGTTTTTAAGTAGTTTGTTTTTTGAAGCCGGCTGTCGGGAGACAGCCGGCTTTTTGTGTATAATAACAACAACTTTAATAACAATAACAACTCTTTTCTCATTTTTTTGTTGTATCTTTGCAGCAAACTTACCGATATAAAGAAAGCAAAAATGAAATTGGCTGAACACAAAGACACAAAGTCACAAAGTCTACGGGGAGGCGAGTCCTGCTCGGGAATATGTTTTTCTCTGTGGCAATTCTTTGTGTCTTTGTGCCTTTGTGTTCCATTGGGTATTTATGCTCAGAGCCAGAAGATAGGCGATTTTATTGAGTCGACTTCCTATAACCTCGACAAGATAGGAGTAGAGCGACATCAACAGTATTGGCCTTTGGATGACGGCTTCGTTTGTGAAAACGGAACGAACCGCTTTACACGTGCACTTTATGGTGGTTGGACAGACTACCGTATAGAGACCTCCGATCGCCCAGTTTTCGCTATTGTGAAGAAGAACTACCACCGTCATTTGCGCTTTTTGGTGAATGGCGTACCCTTGGATTCTACGGATTATTGTCGTGCCAATTATGTCAACGGAATGCGTGTCTACAGTCTGCGCGACCGTCGATGGGGCAACCATGCTGAGTTGGCATTACAAGTGGTGGCGTTGCCTGACCGTGAGGGGGCTGTATGGCTGTTCGATGACCGTCAGTTTGTCAAGCGCTTTGGATCGAGTAATGGGTTCTCGCCTGCGATCTTCCGTGCAGAATTGTGTGCCATTGCCAATCCAAAACTGCATCGTAATGGAGACATCGGTGCAGATAAGCCAGGTGTCTTCGAAGCTTCCCCTAAGCGCGAAAACCTAGTGACGAGAGAGTGGAAGGGTGGGCACGAGACTTACTTCGTGATAGACTCCATTAATCAGGTGACTGAGGTCACAGAAGAAGAAGGTAGAGCCTTGTTCTTAAAGGCTGTACTTCATAATGGTCAGTTGGCTGCTCGCTTGCAGTTCCAGACACCTGACCCTTATATTAATACCCTTGGCAGTGCTTTGGCATTTGCAGCTGATGGCGACTGGGACGGACAAACCTGGTTGCATGGCTGTATCGGTTGGCGTATGCCTTTGGCGGGTTGGCGGGCAGGCTATTTAGGCGATGTGTTGGGTTGGAACGATCGTGCCGTGTCGCATTTCGATGCCTATGCTAAGAGTCAGGTGACGAATGTTGAGCCTGTCGTTCCTCATCCATCGCAAGATCCGAAGATGAATTTGGCGCGTGCAGAGAAGAAATGGGGCACACAAATGTATTCGAATGGTTATATTTGCCGTAATCCTGAACGCAACGACCAGATGCATCACTACGACATGAACCTGAATTACATTGATGAGTTGCTCTGGCATTTCCAATATGATGCAGATACAACCTATATGCGTAAGATGTGGCCTGTCATTAAGTTGCATTTGGCATGGGAAAAACGCAACTATGATCCTGATGGTGACCATTTGTATGATGCCTATTGTTGTATCTGGGCTAGTGATGCGCTCTATTATAGTGGTGGAGCGGTGACTCACTCCTCAGCCTATAACTATCGTGGCAACAAACTTGCTGCTCGTATTGCTGCTATCATTGGTGAAGATGCTGAGCCTTATCGCAAGGAGGCAGATGCGATTCTGAAGGCGATGGACGAACGGCTATGGCTTCCGAAGAATGGCGTATGGGCTGAGTATCAGGATGCAATGGGATTGAAACGAACCCATGACCATCCCGCTGTGTGGAGCATCTATACACCTATCGACTGTGGGGCTTGTACCCCTCGTCAAGCTTTTTTTGCTACTCGCTATATCGACGATCATATTCCTCATATTGATGTCGAGAATACGGGTTTGTACACAATCTCAACTAGTGATTGGTTACCTTATTCATGGAGTATTAATAATGTGGCAGCTGCCGAGGTGATGCATACGGCTTTAGCCTATTTCGAGGCTGGACGTTCTGAGGAGGCTTATCGTCTGATGAAGGCAAATATTCTTGACCAGATGTATTACGGTGCTTCGCCTGGGAATTTTGGACAGATAAGCTATTACGATGCTGCTCGAGGTGAGTGCTATCGCGACTTTGGTGATTGTATTGGCATTTCATCGCGTACTCTGCTACAAGGACTCTTTGGAATTATCCCTCAGGCTTTGGACGGGAAGTGCATCGTTCGCCCAGGATTCCCGATGGAGTGGGATAGTGCCAGTGTGAAGACGCCGTATCTAGCATATAAGTTTACGCGAAAGAATGATATTTGTCGCTACGAAATCACCCAGAACTTCCGACAGCCGTTGAAGATTGTGTTCCGCCAGAATCTTGGTAATGGGCAATATCGTGATATAGAGGGTACTGCAGAGGCGCATCAGGTGATTGAGGTATCACAGAGGGACGGTTCTTTTGTGACATTACCGATGTCACAGATGTCACAAAAGAACCGTCCCTCTGTGGTACTGGGCCTTGAGGAGCCTGACGTGACGAAGGCATTTCGAACGGAGAATATTGACCGGTATTTTAATGCGGAGGTCGATGATATTTATAAGAATAAGTATTTGAGTCCGCGACCGCTGACGACCACTTTGCAGATTCCCACCCAAGGCATTGGTGAATGGTGTCACCCACAGTTGACTGCTGAGATCAATGATTCAGTGTTCCGTACGCTTATTAAGAATGATGTCTTCGATGTGGTGGGTGTACCTTTTAGAACACCTGCAGAGGGATGGAACGTTATCTATACTAGTCTTTGGGACAATTATCCTGACACTGTTGTCATTCCTCTGAAGGGAAAGGCAGGTAGTGCTTATCTATTGATGGCAGGAAGTACGAATCATATGCAGAGTCGGATTGATAATGGACTTGTCATCGTCACCTATCAGGATGGCTCAAAAGATACGCTTGCCCTGAGGAACCCAGATAACTGGTGCCCGATAGAGCAGGACTACTATGTGGATGGCAAGGCCTTCCAGACTGCGGACTCCAGACCGTATCGCGTGTGTCTGGGAACAGGTGATGTGAGTCGTGACTTGGGAAAAAGTTTAGGAATTCAAGGTGTCTATGGTCGTGAGATTCCTGGTGGTGCAGCCCAGATGCTTCGGATGCGTCTGAATCCGCAAAAAAAACTCAAAAGCCTCACTGTCCGAACACTTTCGAATGATGTCGTTATTGGCCTCATGGCCCTTACTTTACAATAAGGATATGCAGAAACTCATAGAATTATACAAACAGTGGAAAGGTGCTGAGCTCGGCACTGTTGCTTGGCAAAGCCAAGAACCTGCTAATATTCAGCAGATTCCTGGCGGTGGTAGTAATCGTACATACTTCCGTATGACTGACCATGAAGGAAAGTCTGTGATTGGTGTGATTGGAACCAGCCGTGATGAAGACCATGCCTTTATCTATTTGACGGAGCATTTTAATCGTCGTAAGTTGCCGGTTCCTAAGATCCTGGCTGCCAGCGATGATCAGTTACGCTATCTCCAAACCGATCTGGGTAGTCTGTCGCTTTTTGATGCTATCCGTGGTGGTCGGGAAGCTGGAGGCAGATATACCCTGAAAGAGCAGGAACTCTTGAGGCGTACCATTCGCGAGTTGCCCAACATTCAGATTCGTGGTGCCATAGGATTGGATTTCTCCAATTGTTATCCTCAGGCTGAATTTGATGTCGATAGTGTGCTATTCGATTTGAACTATTTTAAGTATTGTTTCCTGAAAGCCACGGAAATCGATTTTCATGAACTGAAGCTTGAAGCCGATTTCCGACTGTTTGCAAAGGATCTGACGATTGATGAAGGAGTCAGGAGTCAAGAGTCAGGAGAAAGTTTCCTGTATCGTGATTTCCAGGCCCGTAATGTCATGTTGGATCACGATGGGAATCCTTTCTTTATTGATTACCAAGGTGGTCGGAAAGGACCTTACTATTACGACCTAGCCTCTTTTCTGTGGCAGGCTTCGGCACGCTATCCACATAAACTCCGTCGGGAATTAGTTTATGAATATTATAACTCGCTGAAACAGTACACCGAGGTGCCGCCAGTACGACATTTTGTCAATCGTCTGTCGCTCTTTGTGCTCTTCCGTACGTTACAGGTGTTGGGCGCATATGGTTTCAGAGGCTATTTTGAGCAGAAAAAGCATTTTATCGAAAGCATTCCACCGGCTATCCAGAATCTGCGTGAGTTACTGGCTTCTTCAACCGTATTCCATTATCCTTATCTGATGGACATCCTGCGCCAGTTGACCGAACTACCGCAATATCAGCAGATTGAAACGACTGCCAGCAGAGCCGACGGTTATAAGATTACCGATTTAAATCCTTATAAGGCTCATCCGCAAGATGGTCCTGCTACTTTTTCGAAATACGACGCTCAAGGACCATTGGTGGTGAAAGTGTTCAGTTTCTCCTATCGGAAGGGTATTCCTGAGGATGAGTCGGGCAATGGGGGAGGGTATGTGTTTGATTGTCGAAGTACCCATAACCCTGGCCGTTATGAGCCTTATAAGCAACTAACAGGACTTGATGAGCCTGTGATTCGATTCTTGGAGGACGATGGCGAGATACTTACGTTCTTGGATAGTGTTTACAAATTGGCTGATGCGCATGTGCGTCGTTATATCCAACGTGGCTTTACGTCGCTGATGTTCTCGTTTGGCTGTACGGGCGGTCAGCACCGTAGTGTCTATTCTGCCCAACATCTGGCAGAACATATTCATGAGAAGTTTGGCATAGAGGTACGTATCTGTCATCGCGAGCAGGGTATTACCCAAATCATTCAGGCCAACTCATAAAAAAAGCCCTCGATAATTTCGAGGGCTTTTTTATTGCCGGTTTTCAGAAACCGATCTGACCATTCCATTTCAGATACCAGTTCTTCCGATCCATCAGACGACTTTTGAGTCCTTCGTCGATGTTGTTTTTACCACGACGGGCAGCCACTTTCTCAGCAAGGAATGCTTCAGGATTCTGCTGGCGGAAAGCAAAGCGCATGATGTCGTAGAAGCGGGTGCCTTCGAAAGCCAACTCCAGGCCATTCTCATTCAGCAGCAGACTGTCGACGAATGCCTGTTGCTTTTGGGTCAGTTCTGGTGTGTCTTTTTCGAGGATAAATCCTTCTAAAGGATCACCAAAATCACCTTCCTCACCTTCTTCTGCCTCGGGCTTCTGAGCCTCTGGTAAACGATAATACTCATTGTATGGCGTCCAACCGGAACCATGGCTATGGATACCCATGGTGTTATATACACCGGTAGAGCTACCTGACGTAGAAGTAATATACTGGGCTGTTACGATACCATAACGTGTTTCGGGGAAGTCGAGTTGGCTGATCCACAGAGAGTCGCTCTGAGAATAATAAGGATAGACATCATCCCGATAGACCTCGTTGTTGAGACCCGTTGACAGGATGCTGAAGGCCGCACGAGGGTAGCCGGCTCCGTTGAGAGCTTCTGCCAGACGCAGATAGAGCATCGAACGACGGTAGATATGGATATTCTGGAACGACTGTTTGTCGATGTAGGAGACATCGAAACGCTCACCCGTCAGCGTGTTGGTGCCATAGCCATAGCTATAACTATTATAGAGACGCAAATCACCAGCTCTATGTTCAGTCAGGTCTTGGGGTGCATACGAGAAACTAGTTCCATTGGTCTCCAAACAGCAGTTAACCTGACTTTCAGACAATTCGAACATGGCATTTGAAGGCACGATACTCACATGATAGTCGTTGTCTTCACGTGAATAAAACAGGTTGCGCAGTTCACTATAGTTACCTTCTGAGCGGATAGAGTCACCGGCAATGATGGTGATGATTTCCGAATTCTGTGAATAGTAATCATCATCAGAATACCAGGGTTGAGTGTTTGTACCAGTGAAAGAGCTTCCAGGCGTTCTTCCGGGGGTCCACATTATATAAGACATACCAATGGGGTAGGCCGAGTTGTCACCATTACGCTGCGAGATGTATTTGTAGTAACGCATGGCTGCTTCACGGTATGTGTTCTTATCACCTGTGATACTGGCTAGCCAGAGGTTCAGGTCACCCAAGACAATGTTCATCGGGAAGAAGAGCAGTCTGGAGGCACCGTCGCGGAGACTTCTGATGTTACCGTAACCGGGGTACTCGTCTGCCCAGCGGTCTGTCAACGGCATCAGGTCGTTGATGAAATACCTGCAGACTTCCTGAAGGTCGTATCTCGGGTAGTCTTTCTCTGCCTCTAACTTGGTAATAATGGGCTCCGTAACAAAGGGAACAGAACCATAGTTCAATACCAGCTGGAGGTAGGTCCAGGCACGGATTGCTTTCACGGCAGCATACTCCTTCATGAAGATGTAGTCATTACGGTTGTTCTTCAGAGCCGTATCAGCATGGGCTATGAAGTAGTTACAGTTGTTGATGACGGCATAGTAATCAATGGGCTTATTGTAGCGGTTGTCATCACTCATGTTAAAGAGGAACATGTCGCGAAGATCACTATTGGCGTCTGTCGTGAGGTCGACCAGGTCGCCGCGCACCTCTCCGAGAAGGATGGTGCGGTCGCCGATGGCCTGCAGCTTGTTGAGAATGCCGATAACACTATAGATAGAGTCAGTGGCATTATTCAGGTGGTCTTGGTCTGTGAAGACGACGTGCTCAGACTCCTGGTTGAAGAAGTCGGAACAGGATGTCATACCACCGATCGCAAGTACTGCGAAAATGAATTTATATATCTTAGTCATCATAATTCTTTATTCTTAATGATTCATGCAAAATTACAACTTAATCTTGATGCCAGCTACAATCGAACGGCTCTGGCTGAGCTGTCCAACGTCGATACCTTGTCCGATGACATTCGAGGTCATGGTGAACTCGGGATCACTGCCGAGATACTTGGTCAGTGTGAACAGGTTGTTAGCCTGAATCCAGAACTGGAATCCCTGGATGTACTCATTGTTCATCGGCAGGTCGTAGCTCAGGGTTACGGCCTTCAGGCGCAGATAGCTGCCATCCTCAATCCAGCGGTTGCTGAAGCGGGAGTTACCCATCGGATCCTGGAAGGAAAGTTGTGGGATATCGGTCTGCTGACCTTCTACCTGCCAACGGCGCAAGAGGGCTGTTGTCTGGTTCATGAAACGCGAACCGCTCTCCAGCTGAGCACGCTGGTAGTTGTAGACATCATTGCCATAAGAGTAATTAAAGCGCAGATCCAACTTCAGACGCTTGTAAGACAAGGTCGTAAAGATATTACCGTAGATATCGGGATTTGGATTACCAATAAACTCGCGGTCAGCCTCAGTAATCTGATGGTCTCCGTTGAGGTCGGCGAAATGAATGTCACCAGCCTTGTAGAAGTTCTTGTCGATACCGTTCTCACTGAGAACATAGAGACCAGCGGCCTCAGCCTCAGCTGTTGTGGCGAAGACGCCGAGTGAACGGTAGCCATAGAATTGGTTGGCGGCCTGTCCTACCTGTGTACGGATGGTGGCACCATAGATATCAGTGTCAACGTAGTTACGGCCTTCTGCCAGACGTGTAATCTCGTTCTTGTAGTGACCGATGCTGGCACCTACTTCCCACTGGAAGTCTTTCAGGGCGATAGCCTTGACGGCAGCACTGGCATCAAAACCATTGTTCTTCAGTTCACCGTCGTTGGTCCAGTTCTCATTCAGACCACTGAGGAATCCTAATGATTGGCGGGTCAGCAGGTTGTCGGTCTTTGAGGTGAAGAAGTTGAAACTCAGGTTCAAGCGGTTGTTGAAGAGATTGGTCTCCAGTCCGACGTTGAAACGACGGGTGGTCTCCCACTGGATCTTTGTATTACCGATGCTGGCGAAACTCAGTCCGGCAATCGTCTCCAGGAATTGAGAAGCACTGAAATAACTGCGGGCAGCATAGTAGTCGATATCATCGTTACCGCTGACATCATAACCTGCTGTCAGGCGCAGATAGTTGATGGGTTTGATCTTAGCCATCCAAGGCTCGTTGCTGATCACCCATGAAGCTTGTACGCCAGGGAAGACACCCCAGGCAGCATCGAAGGCGCGGATGTCGCCACCATCACGTCCGAAACGTGAAGAACCTTCTACTGTCAGGTTAGCCTGCAGGAAGTAACGACCCAGATAGTTGTATTCAGCCTGTGCATACCAAGCCAGAGAATTCCAGTTGTCGCTGGAACCGAAGTCGTTGGTATTGGCCAGCTCCTTCTTCAGGAATGGCTGCTTGTCGTTACCGGTATTATAACCGAGCAGGGAGTTCATGGAGTAGCTCTCCCAGTTGATACGGGCACCACCGAAGAGATGGACGAAGTGAGCGTTGTAGCGGTTGCTCCAATCCAGACGAGTATCGCTCATTACAGAGTTTTGCTTCGAAGCCAGCGAACGCACCTCGTTGTCGCGATAGTCACCGATACTGCTCACATAATAGCTGGGCGTTCCGTTTACAGGAATATAGAAAACCTCATTCGTGTTCACCAGGTTATAGCTGAAGTGCTCCGAGATGGTGAGGTTACGGGTGAGACGGAACTTCGGGGTGACCGTCAGGTTAAGCATGGAGTTCTCGAAACGGTTCTTGTTCTCTGCCTCACTATATTCGTTGATGGCTGCAGGGTTACCCAACTTCCAGTTATAGTTCTTGTAGTTGGCCAAAGCCTCCGTCAGATAAGACTCTTCGTCGATATCGTAGTGAGAATCTGATAGACGTCCCATACCATAGCTATAAGGACTCATGAACGGGCTCTTGGCATAGGACAGGAAACCGGGAGCAGTAGGTGTACCCTCGTTATAGCTGGCTGGGGCACCATCGTTACGAATGTCACGGGTAATGTTGCCAAACGAAGCGTCAAAACGGACTGAAAAACGCTCGCTCAGATTGATATCCGTATTAAAGCGGATGTTCAGGCGACCCATGTCATTGTACTTCAGCGTGCTCTGCTGATTGACATAGCCTACAGAGAGACTGTAGTTGGCTACAGCGTCACCACCTTCCACATTGATACCATAGTTTTGGGTCATGGCTGTGTGGTACACAAGATCCTTCCAGTCGGTATTCTGGTGGTACTGGGTGTAATAATAGTAGTTGGGATCCTCTTTTAGGAACTTGAACGTGCGGTTGCGCGTGTTGGTAGTCTTCAACAACTCAGAGGTGTAGCTGCGATACTGTTCTGCATCCATCACAGAGAGGAACTTCGGCTCGAAAACCACACCTGCAGAGGCGTTGGCTGTGATTCGGGTTGCCATCGACTTGCTGCGGTGCGTTTGGATGATTATCACACCGTTGGCGCCTTTGGCACCGTAAAGGGCAGTTCCATTACGCATCACGGTCACTTTCTCAATATCAGCAGGATTAATCGTCGACAGGATATCGTTGAAGAATCCTTCGTGCAGCATGGTACGGCCATACTGCTGGTCGATGATCACATCGTCGACAACCACCAATGGTTGAGCGTTCACATTGAGTGAGTTAAGACCTTGCACGAACATCACATTGCCAACGCCAGGGGTGCCATTACGGGAAATGGTGTAGACTTGCGCGCCCAAATGCTTTTGTACCTCGTCCTTGATATTCACCGAATTGGTATAGGCAAAATCGTTAGTCGAATAGTCACTGCGCACATTGATGGTCTTCTCGTATTCTTTTGAGAAGGTCTGGGGGTAGAGCTTCACCGTCTGTTGTTGTTCGGTAGCCTGCAGACCCAGACGTACAGGGTTGAAATCAGGCATATTGATATACACCGAAGTCGTGAAGGTAGGTACTTTCAATTTAAAGGTGCCGTCTTCTTCAGTCAGGGTGCTGTAGCCGTCCACATCGTCAGCGCTGACAATGGTACCGGCAATGGGCTGTCCCGTGGTGGCGTTCACGACACGACCGCTAATCACTCGGGTGGGGTACTGCTTCTGCTTTGGTGTCAGTTTGCGGGCAATGGTTTCGATGAGGTCTTCTTCCTCGATATCATCGTCCTGGGCCACAACACTTAAAGGAAAGGCCATCAGCAGTGTAAGTCCAAATAAAATATATTTCTTCATAACCTTACAGTTCTTAATTCATAACTTATTATTAGTTCTTCAGCCATTGGAAGATATCACCGTCACCATGGGGCGCAATTTCGAAGCGCTCCTCATTGACATTCGAAATGCCGTGCGGTACCAGCATGATGCAGTCGATTCGCATGGTACGATCGAATTTCTTCTGGCGCAATTCCGAACTTGATACCTTGGTCTCAAGGGTTAATGTGATCTGCGGTTCAGACTCAGTCAGACCCCACGTAGCTGTCGGGAACGTAAATCCTTCTTTAGGATCAGATATCAGAAGATAGTCCACAACATCGGGATTGTTAGAAATGCTCGACTGAAGGACTTCTGTCTGTGTCACACCATCCTGGTCGTGGAAATTGATAGAACATTTCATTTTGACAGGGATGCGCTCAGC
>Ga0247608_10007711_pt1 | contig 10981 bp, 11 predicted proteins | sample 176DNAGHGlowgp2_FD_193490 | JGI IMG/M metagenome (GOLD analysis project Ga0247608, IMG submission 193490) | Sheep rumen microbial communities from Palmerston North, Manawatu-Wanganui, New Zealand - 1766 DNA GHGlow gp2 | ecosystem: Host-associated > Mammals > Digestive system > Stomach > Rumen ... | reverse complement strand
TGCCGCAGACGGGGCAGGGGCCGGAATATGCGGATGCAACCGTGCTCTATGAGACTGCGAAAGAGGAGAGTGTTCTTTCGAACCGAGATGCCGAAACATCAACGTACCGTATTGTGAATCCGAGCAAAACCAGGCTTTCTTTCAGGATGGATGATGAGCAGGTGACAATCGGACTGGACAGCAGTGTGAATGTTGCGGGTGCGGGAAGCGAGGTTGCCGCTAAAACAGCTTCGGCCGGTAAGGACTCCGGGGAAAACGATGCTGCGGGTGCGGGAGAAGGAAGTGGCTCTGAAAAGACAGGCGTTGCGGGTGCGGGAGACGGAAGTGTACCGAAAAAGACCGGCAACGGAGGAAGTGAAGATTATGTGCCCGGCGAAAAAAAGAAGACGGAGAAGGAAATCCGGTATGCCGCGCTTACCGGAACGGTGGTGCACCGTTATATGGAAATGGTGGTGCAGTCAGGTGATTCCGTCGGGGCGGAGGATGCAATTGAGGAGATTTTAAGGGAATATACCACTCCCGCGAATGCGGAGTATGAAGCAAAATTGCGGGGAATTCTTATGAATGTCGCAAAGCGGATTCATAAAGGCGGATATGAACAGACGGACGGATCTGATGCGGATATTTTGAAACTCCTTTTCGCGGCCGATGAAGTATACTGTGAGGTACCGTTTGGCCTGAAGGCCGAAGAGGACGGTAAGGAACTGATTATGAGCGGCGTTATGGATGTGGTTTACTGTAAGGATTCGAAGTGGCATATCGTGGATTACAAGACGGATTTGGAGGAAGAAGGCATAGAGGAGAGGCATAAAACCCAGCTGGATATCTATGTGAAGGCGTTCGCGGAAATTACCGGGAAGAAGGCGGATGCGAGAATTTATCATATTGAGGTGTAGGTACTGCGGGTGCATGGGGTGCATGGGGACAGTCCCTTTGTGGGTTTGCGGGGGAACGCGGGGACAGTCCCTTGGTGGTTTTGCGGGGACAGTCCCTCCCGAACTCCATGGGACGTTACAGGGACGTTACAGGGACAGTCCCTTCAAGGATACTGACAGGAGAGTGAAAATGAAGGAATCTTATTTCAGCATAAATGAGGAAGGATACAGCGTCCGCTGTAAGTTATACGGCAGCGGAGCAAGGACTTACTCCCGTATGGTGGTTTTCGGACATGGTTTCGGCGGGCATAAAGATAACCGTGCCGCTGAAAAGTTTTCAAATAAACTATTGTCGAAAGTAAAGGATATCGCGGTTGTTGTTTTTGACTGGCCGTGTCATGGAGACGATGCGAGAAAAAATCTCCGCCTGGAGACCTGCAATCAGTACCTGTCAATTGTAATACGCTATGTAAAAGACAAATTTGCGGTAAAAGAATTGTATGGAAATGCGACAAGCTTCGGCGGATATCTGTTTCTGAAATACATTCACGAAAACGGAAATCCATTCAGAGCAGTAACTTTGCGATGCCCGGCAATCAGGATGTATGAAGTTATTACGGCTGTGATTTTAACCGATGAAGATAAAAGACTTCTTGCAAAAGGAAAACCTGTTTTGGCAGGGTTTGACAGGCTGGTTAAAATCGAAAATGACTTCCTGACGGATTTGAAGGAACACGATATTTCAGAGAATGATTATAAAAATGAAGCGGATTCCATTCTGATTATACAGGGAACGAAGGATGAAATTGTTCCGCCGCAGGATGTGTTTGAATTTGCCGAAAAAAACGAAATTCTTTGCGTTCATGTGGAAAATGCGGATCATCGCTTCACTGAGCCGACTAAGATGGATGAAGTGATTAAAAATATGATTGATTTTTATGAACTGTTTTTGAGCGAGTAGGTTTTAATTTGGAATTCTCGGGGAATTTTCGGGGACAGTCCCTTTATTGTTCGTTGGGGACAGTCCCTGTGGCGAATCAATGGGAATCAACGGGGACAGTCCCTTTGGTGACAAGGAAGACCTGTACAGTTAAATATTGTTATGAGTGAAAAGTATTTTGAAAAAGCATTAGCGGATTTTACGCTTGATTTTGCAGCCGGCGGGGCAATTCGTGTTATGGCAGATAAGGGTTATACGGTAAGGCAGATTAAGGAAAAACTTGATTTCCCCATGCCAATTGATAAAGTGAGGGAACTGGTTTGGAAGCATTACCTGGATACCGGAGTTATTCTGTCGGAAGAGCCAAAGAAAAAAACGGCAGCAGGAAAAAGGGTAAAATACGAAAAAGTTCAGGATAATTACGGAAGAACAAGTTTCAAACAGGTAGTTACGGAGGAGAATATTTCTCAAAACAATACTTTATGTGAATATGTTTCCTGCGATTTTGGAAAACAAATTTATCAAAATAGGAAAGCCTTCGAAGAAAAACTGAATTTACTGGCTGATGATGACAGGGATTATATTTTGGGGCTTCCCTGGCCGCTTCAGACTGTATGGCATATACGAAATGAGCGTATGGAAAGAATAGAAAAGGCATTGGGGACTGTCCCTGTTAAAGTTATGGGGACTGTCCCCGGGAAGAGAACGGGGGGACTGTCCCCGCGACCGGGAGAAATTAAATGAAAAATAATATCGTCTTAATCGGAATGCCAACTTCAGGAAAAAGTACTGTCGGTGTAATCGCAGCGAAAATTCTTGGTCTAAATTTTATAGATACGGATCTCTTAATTCAGCAAAAGGAGGGAAAATTACTCTGCGAGATAATTGAAGAATCCGGTATTGGTGGATTTTTAAAATGTGAAGAAAAAGCAGTTCATTCCGTGCATGACTGTAATGCGCTTATCGCAACGGGCGGAAGTGTTGTATACAGTGAAGACGCAATGGAACATCTGAAACAAAACGGAATCGTAATTTACCTAAAAGTCAGCAAGCCGGAATTATTGAAACGTCTGCATGACGTGAAGGAGCGCGGAGTTGTCCTCAGGCCAGGAGAAAGCGTTGAAGAAATGTATGAGGAAAGAACCGTTTTATATGAAAAATACGCGGATTTTATTATCGAAGAAGATGGCAAAAACCTTGAGGATACGGTAGTGGAAGTGGTAAGGACGGTTCGGGAAGAAAAAATTGTTAAAATACAGAAAGGCTGATTATGTCAGATTCAAATATTGAATATTATAACCGAAATGCCGAAATATTTTTTAACGGATCCGTTAATGCAGACATGTCAGAGTGGAGAAATCGTTTTATAAAATACCTGCCAGACGGTGGACGCATTCTGGATGCGGGTTGTGGGAGCGGACGTGACAGCAAAGCATTTATTATGCGTGGGTATTCTGTTGTGGCAATTGATGCGTCGCGTGAGATGTGCAAAAGAGCAGCCGAAATTTTGGGACAGGAAGTCTGGCAGATGAAGTTTGAGGAAATGTCTTTTGAGGATGAATTTGACGGGGTATGGGCATGTGCTTCACTCCTTCACGTGCCGGAGAAACAAATGGAAGGTGTTATCGAGAAGATAAAAAAAGGACTTCGGCCTGAAGGTATTTTTTATGCATCATTCAAATACGGAGAAGGAGAGACAGAAAAGGGAGAACGGGAATTTACAAATTATACGGAAAATTCTGTTTGTGCATTAATGGAGCAGGCAGGGTTTCATGTTTTGGAATGTGATATTTCTTATGATGTTCGTCCCGGAAGAGAGGATGAGAAGTGGATTAACGTGATTGTGACGGCATAATATTACGGGGACAGTCCCCGTAATATTTCAGGGGGACTGTCCCTGGCGGAACTCGAAACGGAAGGGGACTGTCCCCGGTGAAATACAAGGAGGTAAATATGAAAACAATTACACTCGGAAAAACAGGAATTACCGTTCCGCAGAATGCGTTCGGTGCGCTGCCGATTCAAAGGGTTAGTTTGGAAAATGCAGTAAAATTGCTGCGCGGAGCGTATGACGGGGGTATGCGTTTTTTTGATACTGCAAGAGCATATTCGGACAGTGAAGAGAAAATGGGAGTGGCTTTTACAGGGATGAGGAATAAAATTTTTATTGCCTCCAAAACAATGGCGAATACTCCGGAAAAATTTTGGTATGATCTGGAGACATCTCTTAAGAATCTTCAGACGGACTATTTGGATTTATATCAATTTCATTGTGTGAAACAATGTTACAGACCCGGTGACGGAACCGGTATGTATGAGGCAATGCTTGAGGCAAAAAAACAGGGGAAAATCCGTCATGTCGGGATTACGGCGCATTTAATCAATGTAGCGGAAGAAATTGTGGAAAGCGGTTTATATGAAACCATTCAGTTCCCTTTTTCCTATCTTGCGAGCGAGCGCGATATCCGCCTGGTAGAGAATGCCGAAAAAATGGAAATGGGATTTATTGCCATGAAAGGTCTGGCCGGTGGATTGCTTACCGATTCCGAAGCATGTATGGCTTTTATGAGTCAGTATAATGTACTTCCGATTTGGGGAATCCAAAGGGAAGAGGAACTCAGGCAGTGGCTGTCATTTTTTGACAAAGACGTGGTGATGACGGAAAAAATAGCGGAATTTATTAAGAAAGACAGTGCTTCTTTAAAGGGTGATTTCTGCCGCGGTTGCGGGTACTGTATGCCATGTACGGTTGGTATTCAGATTAATAACTGTGCACGAATGTCGCAGTTAATCAGAAGATCGCCGTCTGCAAATTTTCTTGGGGAAGAATGGCAGGGCCTGATGAAAAAAATTGAGGAATGTATTGATTGTGGTGCATGCAAAAGCAGGTGTCCGTATGGTCTGGATACGCCGAAACTGCTTAGAAAAAATTTGGAAGATTACAAGCAGATACTTGCCGGTATAATAGAGATATAGTAGATGTGTTGTCACAGGGACTGTCCCCGATAAGCGCAACGGGGACTGTCCCCGATAGGTACAACAGGGACTGTCCCCAAGAAAAAATCCTCTTTACAAAACCGAACAGATGTTCTATTATCATTTGTACAAAGAGGATTGAAACTATGGCAAAACCTAAACCGGTGGACCTGATCTGTTGTCACGGGAAAAACGGTGAAGTCATGCCGATTCGTATCAGAATGCAGGACGAAGACGGACAGTATCAGGCATATGCAATAAAAGAATATAAGGACATTTCACACCGGGGTGTGAGGATGATGCCGGACGGCGTTTTTGTAACAGAGAAAACGTTGATTTTTGAATGTAAAATCAGTGTGTTCGGGTGTGAGAAGCAAGTGCATTTATACAGCATTGACCCGTATCTTTCCTGGCAGATGACGCTGCTGAATTGATTCGTGTTATGAAAACTTTGCATGAAAAGTATCGGGAAATCCATATTGAGCGAGCGGAAAGTAAAGGGGGAAAAGATGGAGCAAAATCGCAGCACTTTACTTAATTTTGAAAAATTACACAATACACGTGATCTCGGAGGAATGAAAAATGCAGACGGAAAAACCATCGTTCCCGGAAAACTGATTCGAAGCGGTCATCTTGCAAGACTTCCGGAAAGTGATATATCAAAACTCAGTGAACTGGTTGGCACAATCGTGGATTTTCGGACGGAAGATGAACAGAATGAAAATCCGGACGTGATTTTACCGGGCGTTTCCTATCACACGTTCTTAATAGTCGACTCCGACAGCGCCGGTATTTCAAGAGAACAAGGAGCCATGAAGGAACTTGTGAAAAGGGTAATTGACAAGCCGGCGGACGCCCAAAAATACATGTGCGACCTGTATCGCAGCATGGCTGAGAGTGATGTGATTAGTGCTCGCTACAGCGATTTTATAAGACTTCTTTTAGAAGATTCCGAAAAGGCGGTTTTGTGGCATTGCACGGCCGGAAAAGACCGCGCGGGAATCGCTTCCGTTATCGTGGAGGAACTTCTCGGTGTACCGAGGGAGGATATTATCGCAGACTATCTGAAAACCGACGAGTACCTGGTTGATGATGTAAACGGACTGGTTGCATTTATTAAAAAAATGGTAGCCAGGGATTTTGCAATTGACGATGCAACTGCGACAACATCTTTAAAATATCTGTTCAGCACGGAAAAAGACTATATAGAATGTTTCTACCGGGCGTTGGAGGAACGTTTCGGAAATGTTGGGAATTACATTCGAAGCGGGCTTGGTCTGTCAGCCGGGGAAGTGGAAACATTCAGGGAGAAATTTTTGCAGAGTTAAGAATTCTGATTGATGTTCCAAGAAATTGAATGAGTGCTATTTTGCAATTAATGTGGCGATTTGCCGCCTGCCGATGCCGGTTAGTCGTTCCATCGTTTTCAAAGACGCGCCGTTTTCGTATAAAAAACGAACGATCGTCTTTTTTTGTTTTTCGTTCAAGTTCTGAACTTCTATTCCGTTTGATAATTGAAACTCTTTTCGGATTGCGTCTAAATAATTCTGGTCGGAGGAGTGTTTTTTTGGATCTATGTCCAGGCACTCAACTTCCTCGTCACTTGAACTCAGGGTAAAGAAATTATCCAGACCGCCGGCAACTTGTAAAACAAGTTTTGTTGTTGTGACGGAATCCGGAAGCCCGTTATAGGCATGGATACTGCTCCAACGGTAGAAATTTCTCAGACAGATTCCGGCTTTTTGCGGGTTATTGTGAATATATCGCACAACAGCCAACAGATATCGCTCGTCTTCAACAGGCTCGCTGCTGAAACGGTCCTGATACAGGTGACCGCAGCGCTCATATTTATTATTAAAATACATGGCGTAACTGCCGGCGATTCGTTTTATGATACGGTCCAGTCCGGAATCGGCGTGAATTAAAAGATGTACATGATTGTCCATAAGGCAAAAGGCGTGTATTTCAAACTTCTCCTCTTCAAGGCAGTACCGGAGTTTCTTTAGAAAAAACAAATAATCTTCCTCTTCAATGAATAAAATCTGGTGGTTGACACCACGCAATACAACGTGATAAAAACCGGTCGCGCTGCGTACTCTTAATTTTCTTGACATATAAAATCCTCCTTTAGTGTGTAAGGTGTTTTTGGGGGTGTTTTGGGGACAGTCCCTGTGTTGCTGTCTGTACTGACGGGGACAGTCCCTACAGGGGTGCAGAGAAAGACTACTGTTAATCATAACAGACAGAATTTTTACTGTTCCATATAAAAATACTTCTTCAATACTGAAAATGCCTGATACAGACAATGAGTAAACAGAATTTTTAGAAAGTGAGTTTATTTTATCGTAATTATATTCGTTACGCAAGTATTTTTAGTTGTGTGGAGAAACATTCCGGGGACAGTCCCTGTAGAAATCAACGGGGACTGTCCCCAAAGAAAAAAACTGTCCCCAAAGAAGAACTCCGAAGAAAAGTGTTGACAAAAAAAAATTCATGTGCTATCTTTTACTACGACAGATGTACTACGACAGACGAAGTAACGACAGGCGTAGTAAATGAACAGGCCGAAACAATGCGGACGCGCAAAGCAACGGCAGAAAGGAAACGAAATGACAGAAATCAGCAGTGATATCATTCGCGGATATAACGATACGATGATTCTTTTCCTGCTGCGGAAAGAGCCCTCATACGGATATGAGTTATCAAAGCAGATTAAGACACTGTCCGAAGGAAAATACATCATCAAGGAAACAACATTATACTCAGCTTTTTCGCGAATGGAAAAGAACGGCTATATCGAATCCTTCGTCTCTGAAGCGGCAGATACCGGAAAAAAGAGAACATATTATAAAATTACGGAAGCCGGGATTCGGTATTATAACGAAAAATGTGAAGAATGGAAACTAACCAAAGAGGTCGTGGAAAAGTTTGTCAATCCGGACGGCTGAAATTTTATAAAGGAAACGGAATTGTAAAACAGACCGGATTGGACAAAAGGGTTAAATGAAGGAGAAAAAAGAAGGAGAAAAAAATGGAAGCGATTAGAAATTATCTGGATCAAATGTTTGCAAATCTTCCGGGAACACCGAGTGTACTTCGGGCAAAAGAAGAACTCTGGCAGATGATGGAAGATAAATATACAGAGTTAATAAATGAGGGAAAAAGTGAGAACGAAGCTGTCGGAAGCGTGATTTCCGAGTTCGGAAACCTTTCGGAACTTGCGGAGGCGCTTGGACTGGAGGAAGAGGTTAAGGAACAGATGGAAACGGAAGTGAAAAATCCGGGCCGGATCCTTTCCGTGGAAGATGCGGAAGGATATATCCGGATGAGGCGTGAGCAGGCGTTTCCAATCAGTCTGGGTATTGCGCTTTGTATCTTCAGTGTGATTCCGGCGATACTGATTTCGAATTTTTTCAATATTCCGGATATATTTGCAGCGGTCGGAATGTTTTTCTTTGCTATGATTGGTGTCGGATTTATCATTTACGGGAATCATAAAAAACGCAAATGGAATTTTCTCCGTGAAGAAAATTGTACTCTTTCCATGGAAGCGACCAAATATGTAACCGCAGAAGAGGAACGTTTTGACGGAGTCTATGTGGCGGAGATGGTAATCGGCGTTATTTTTTGCGCCTGCAGCTGGCTTCCGGCGGCACTGATTGATGAACTTCTTCCGGTCAGTGATGAATTTGGAGGGGTATTTTTCTTCCTCTTTATCGGAATCGGCGTGTTTCTTTTAAGACACTCTTCCATCTGCAAGAAAGGTTACAAAAAACTTCTGAAACTCAATAAAAAAGGTACCATGAAAGCAAACTACAAAGCTGAGCAGGATTCTGCCGACGGTAGTTTGGGAGTTCAGCCGGAACGCACCGGCGAAAGTGCAGCAGAACCTCCCAAATATATAAGTCCGCTTGCTGAATTTTTTATGGATGTATACTGGCCGAGCGTGGTTTGTCTGTATATCTGCGCAAGTTTCATTACATCCCTTTGGGGTGCAACATGGGTAATCTGGCCGGTTGCGGGAATTTTACACGGTGTATTTCGCAAGAATCTGACGGAATAAAACAGGAGGAATGAACATATGAAAACAGCAAAAACAATATATCTGATTGCAATCATTTTTATCACGGTGGTCGTTGTGGCATTCTTCGGAGGAAGGAAAATTAAAGCATTTCGGGGACTTTTTACGGATGTGGATGTTGTGAAAGATTCCGCGACCCTGGAACCGTTTAAGGAAATCGAGCTGGATGCGAATGCCGTTAATTTTACGGTGGTTGACGGTGAAGATTATCATGTGGATTACGAGTATCCTTCCTATATGACGTTAAAAGGGGATGTCGATCATGAAACCCTGAAAATCGAGTTGAAAGGAAAACAGAAGGATTCTTTCGGTTTTCTCCGGCTTGACAAAGGAGGCCTGCATACGGTTGAACCGAAGATTACTGTGACCGTACCGAAGGGGAGCGAACTTGCAAAGATGTATTTAAAAATCAATGCCGGAAATGTTACATTGTCCAAACGTATCATTGAAGAACTTGACGTGGATTGTGACGCCGGGAATTTTAACATAAATGAAATTACTTCAAATAAGGTGAAGGTATTGACGGAAGCCGGAAACATTGAAATAGATGATTCCACTCTCGGTGATTGTGAATTCGGTACGTCTGCCGGAAGAATCAGCGTGGATGAAACCGTAATGAATAATGTAACAGTCGAAACAAATATGGGAGAAATAAATTTTGACGGTACGACCTTTGCAAAAGGGGAAGCGGAATCCAATATGGGTTCTGTAAAGATTGACGGAAATTTTGAGGAATTAAAGTGCAACACCAACATGGGCGAAATAAGTGTAGATTCGGAAAGTATAGACAATGCAAAACTTGACCTTTCGGTTGATTTGGGTGAAGTTAAAGTGAACGGCAACAGCAAGGGAAGCAGTTTTGTACAGAAATAGTTCTCCTTCCGGGACCATGGGGACAGTCCCCATGGTCCTGTTTTTTCTCACGGGGACAGTCCACAACATACAGGGACTGTCCCTTTTTAATATTGCGGGGACAGTCCCCCGCAGATAAAAAAATTTTCACAAATATATTGACACGGAAAAGAGAACTTGCTACATTATTCAATAGTTTAATACATTAAACCGTTGATGCGGAGATAAAGGCAGTGATGCCCATACAGAGAGTTCGGGATGCTGAGAACCGAGCAGGAAACAAGTTGTCAAATGGACCGTTGAGGGCGCAGTCAAAGGGAAAACCCGAGTATTCTGCGACGTAGGGCTTACGTTAGTAGCCGGGGATATGCAGGTATCCCGTAAAGAGCACGAGTCAAATCGTGAATTCAAGGTGGCACCGCGGAGGCGCACGATAAGTGAGAGCATTCGTCCTTGATAGACCCAGAGTCTGTCAAGGGCGTTTTTTTATGCAATGTCCCGGCGGGTGTCCCGGCGGGGACAGTCCCCGGCAAATGACAAGGGACAGTCCCCGGGGAAACCGCAAGGGACAGTCCCCGGAAACAAAGGAGGAAAACCGATGGAAATTATGCCGCAACTTAGTGAAGTAAAAAAAATCGCAGATGCCGGACTATACGATGTCCTGCCGGTCAGTACCGAAATCCTTTCGGACTTCACCACGCCGATTGAGACCGTACGGATTTTGAAAAATCTTTCCGGGCACTGCTATATGTTAGAGTCAGCACAGGCAAACGAAACCTGGGGACGGTATACTTTCCTCGGATTTGATCCGAAAACGGAAGTGACCTGTATCGACGGAGAAATGCATATTACCACGGGCGGTGTGACCGAAACATGCAAGACGGATCACCCTTCAAAGTACCTTCGAACCCTCCTCTCGAAGTACAAAAGCCCGCGTTTTGCATATCTCCCTCCCTTTACGGGCGGACTGGTCGGATATTTTTCCTACGATTATCTGGGTTACAGCGAACCGACCGTCAGAGTCGGCGCAGAGGATACCGAAAATTTCAAGGATGTCGATCTGATGCTCTTTGACAAGGTAATCGCATTTGACAATGTCAGACAGAAAATCATTCTGATTGTCAACATCCGGTTAGATGACATCGAAACCAATTACAACAAGGCAGTCTGGGAATTAAAACAACTTGCGAATCTTCTCAGAACAGGTGAGAAAAAGAAGGAAACTCCGGGCAGACTTTTGGGGGAAGTAACCCCGTT
>Ga0247608_10007709_pt1 | contig 10983 bp, 14 predicted proteins | sample 176DNAGHGlowgp2_FD_193490 | JGI IMG/M metagenome (GOLD analysis project Ga0247608, IMG submission 193490) | Sheep rumen microbial communities from Palmerston North, Manawatu-Wanganui, New Zealand - 1766 DNA GHGlow gp2 | ecosystem: Host-associated > Mammals > Digestive system > Stomach > Rumen ... | reverse complement strand
TTGAGGCGCGGGTTCAATTCCCGCACGGGGATCTACTAAGTCCCATTAGTGTAGTGGCTTAACATGATAGTCTTCCAAACTGTAGTCGTCAGTTCGATCCTGACATGGGGCTCTAAAATCTTTTAGATGTTAACAGCAACTGAAATACTTTTTTCAGAATAGCTTAATAGGTTAAAGCACCTCTTATTTAAAGAGAAGATTCTTGGTTCGAGTCCAAGTTCCGAAGCAGTAAAAACATCTAGTAAGGTAGCGTTTAAAGATATGTGCAGCAACTCTAACGCAATGTCCTGTTAAGACCGGTGTTATGGGTTCGAATCCCATCGAGTGAGGAAGTTCCTCATTTGTAGCTCAGTTGGTAGAGCACGTAAAAAGCAAAAAACATATCTTGTTATTGCCGATTGGTGTAGCGGTAGCACAGGGGTCTCTGAAGCCCTTAGTATTCGTTCGACCCGAGTATCGGCAACTAACCGCTTCTTCGTCAAAAGAAAGGGACTGCGATACTCCCCATGGCTGAGGCCTGATAGTTTATGGCTAGTTAAAACAGTTGACGGTTCGGAAGCATTGATCTTCATGCAATCATCGTGAGCTAAAAAAGTCGATGTGCAAAAGTCTATAATCTCTGATATGCGCAGAAAAATGAGATTCGTAGCGATTATACTATAGTTAGAGAAGGCAAAATCATATAATCATTATAGGAGTAAAGTGTTATGGCAGCATGTGAGTCTCCAAAACTGCACGGTCTGGGTTCGAATCCTAGTACTCCTGCTAAAAGATTCTGACAGCAATTCATTTGTCTATTCCGCCAATTATTGGAACTGTAGCTCAGATTTGAGAGCGCTTGACGTAAGTCAAGAGGTCACGAAAAACAGAATCTTGCATCTTTTTAAGATACAGTTAAACAGCAACTCAATCAAACGGTAAATACATTAATTGAAAAGCAATGTTAGTAGGTTCAAATCCTACAAGTTAACTACGGTTAAAGCGTTTAAGAGACGTAAAAAACCTGTATCTTGTTGATTTTTATGCTGATTATGGTGTAAGGGTAGCATCCTTCACTGTGACTGAAGTGGATCCAGTTCAAATCTGGATAATCGGCCTATAATGATACTGACAGCAATAATATGCTTATATTGATGACTGATAAACGAACAATGAGTCTGTTATTCATCTCCGAAGAATAATTGATTTGCAAGTTTTAAGAAACTTGATGAACTTAGGCAAAGATGATTAGCAACCCAAGCGATGTATTAGGGATTGGCTCATCGGTCCATGTATAGCCTGTTGTTATACCTCTGGATGACGGTATCATGATTTTTTGGTTGCTCACCAAATTAAATAGAATGAATAACATTCGGGGAGGTTTACAAAAGCCTCTCTTTTTTTATATTTAAACTATATGTTAAAACATTTAGGAAAGGTTATGATAACAGAATGCGTAGCAAGTTTAAATGAAATCAATGCAACTCCAGGTCATTCTAAAGAATATAGTGGATATGTATTTGAAAACAATTTTTATAATTATAGACAGTATGTGCAGAATAACAAACAAAAGTTTATTCTAAGATATACTAATGTTTTGACTCGTGTTGATAAGTATGATCAATGGAATGTTTGTTTAGTTTTTGGTCAAATCTTAAATGGCAAATCAGAATATGAACAGAATGATCCAGATGAAAAATGTTATAAACTAATCGATATAATTGAAAGTAATAGTAAAGATGATGTGAATACATGGAGAGCACACACTATTAAATTATATAATTGCACATGCACTATTGCTAAACTTATTGAAAAGTTAACTAAAACATTTGAACTTCCATATAAGAGAAGTAAAGAAAAGATGGATGCTGAAAAGAAACGTTTAATGAAAAATAAAATCGGCAATCTATCTAATGATGATATAATACAATCATTTAGTGAAAAATATGGATTTACAGTTGAACCACCTAATTATCCACGTGATTTAGCTTATTATTGTCTTAGAAAGAATTATAATAATGAAAATGGATATAGACCTAATTCATCTACAGCAAGTATATCACAATGTTATATAAAGAAATATGATTACTATTATTGGCACGTATATGCTGGTGATGGAATTCATACTTACGAATTCGATTTTGATAATCTTGAAAAGGTTATAGAATGGCTTGAAAATTACTTTGTATTAGTGACACAATATGATTTGTGCACTTTGGTAAAATCAGGTAATGGACAAGGATGCCCACAAAATTTGGATTCTTACAAACAAATGAAAAAAGTATATGATTCCAAATCGTAAACAAAAGTTTACAATATAATGACATTTTATGACAGTTATGTAAAAATCTTTTTACAATAAACAGGGTTGACGACAATCCTGTTTTTTCTTATATTTTGGAATGTAAAAAAAAGAGGTTAAATATGGACGCAAAAGAATACGAAGAAAGAGTACTTACTATGTTCCGCAACCAGTTTGATACGGTTGTATACGAAAAGGATGAAGTCTCCCTTAAAGGTAAGACTTACAAGAATTATCTTCTGACAAAGGAAGATTTGATTCCTACGTATGACTCTGCACGTGCAAAGCAGAGAAATCGTCCTTCTGGCTTTTTCAAGGGTAAAATCGACATTCGTATTTCTTTTGATCCAACTACAGATGAAACTGGAAATATGATTATTCGTGAGGCCTATTTCAATGGCACTCCGGGTAAGTTGGTCGTCACTCGTGAACTTGGCGATGACTCTATTGAATTCTATGCGCCTAAGAAGCCTGATAATATGCGTAATGGTCTTTATCGAATTGGCAATTGGACTTCTCAGAAGGACTATAATCACTATTGTTTTTATGACAAGTGGGTTCGCACATATCAGTTCAAAGATATTTTGACTAGTGTGAAGCGTTCTTTTACGAAGGAATTCAATGCTGACACTAAGAAGATCGCAAATGATGAAGGCGTTAAGGCGCAAATTGAACGTGAGGAAAGCAAGTTCAAGAAGTTCATCGAAATGAAGCGAATGAATTTGTTGAATGAATTGAATGAAGAATTGGCTACTTATGCACCTGATGCGTATGAACATGGCTACCGTTTCCGTATTGAAGAATTTGGAAATCGTCAAAACTTTTTGAAGCATCCGACTGCATATTACGATATTAAGTTGAGCTATGATATTCGTAAGGAAATTGGTGACCAGACTGGAAATTACAGGTCTTCGACTAATTTGCATGGCTATGTGAAATTTAAGCATAATGGCGAAAATGATATGGATATGTCGTGGGATGAAACGCTGGCGATGGACAATGCATTCCATTATTCTGTCAATGGCTTCCGCTATTACAGAACTGAAGCGAATACTCAGGAATTGTCTATTTCGATTAACCGTCCGGATGCTACGCTTCGAGCTGAGGCTACTGAAGATCATAGAGCAGAATGGCGTAGAATTATGTTGAAAACTGCCAACGATTTGTTCAAAAAGGCCATAATTTTGGCAGATTTGAGCGATGCTGTTGACGTTGAAACGAAGAAGATTTTTGCATAAGTGCGCAAATTCGCTCAAAAAGCGCACTTTATGTAAATATCTTTTTACAAAACTATGGGTTGACAAGATAGTTAAGATTTGCTATATTTTACTTGTTAAAATTTAAGAGGAATAAAAAATTATGATTAACAATATGACTACTGCTACGGGTGCTGAAGACGTTTACGCTCTTTCTGCTGATAAGAAGTTCGAACTCTGTTGCCGCCGTATTTCGCTTGACTATCCGTCATTCCTTCAGTTTTACGCTATGATGCAGCGTAAGCCTATTAAGAATGATAAGGTGACTATTCGATTGAATACAAAGTCTGATACCGTTCCTATTCTTGAATATACTGAGGAATTCGTTCAGGCTATTCATCCGATTACTTTGACTGTATTGACTTGTGTCGAAATTCTTCGACTCTTGCTCCATCATGTGACTTCCCGTAAGATGGCGCCTTACGATGTTTGTTGGAATTCTTCCAATATTGTGTGCTCTCCGATGACTGTCACTAAGATGCTGAATGAATTGAATTCTGTTGGAAATCGTAAGAAGGGACAGAATGCTGTTCGTCTTAACGACCTCTTCCCCTCTATCGATGACTTCGCTCAGATCATTCCGCCTGGCTTTGATCCTCAGAAGGATATGTATTTGGAAAAGATTTTCAACATTTTCATGAAAAATCGTGAACAGTATAATCAGCAGATGCAGAAGCAGTTTGGTGGTGCTAACGGTGGAGCTGGTGGCGCTGGTGGTGACCAGGGCAATGATCAAGGTGGAAATGGTAATGGATTTGGTTCTGAAGAAGATGCACTTAAAAAGCACTTCTCTCAGTCTGGCTCTACGGCTACTGATGGTTGGGGCGAAAATGAAATCGTCGACCAGCAGGTTTCTCAGGCTGTAAACAAAGCAAGTACTTCTACTTGGTCCAATCTTCCTGGTGGACTTGCTCAGCAGATTTTGGCTGCGAATGCTCAGGTTGTTGACCCTCGTATTGCTCTTCGCAGATTTACGACTTCTGTCTTCTCCGATGTGATGAGTTTCTCTCGTATGAAATTCCCTCGTCGTTATGGTCAGAAGTGGATTGGTGTTATGCCTGGTCCTCGCCATGAACAGAAAGCTGAAGTGCTTATCGCTATCGACTGCTCTGGTTCTATGCCTGACTCTGAAGTTGAAAAGGCTTGCATGGTTGTGAATGACTTCGTCAAGCATGCAAAGGTTCATTACTGCTTCTGGGATGGTGCATGTGGTCCGATTGCTGAAAAGCGTTATAAGACTACGAAGTTCGATTTGAGTGGTCGTGGATGCACTAATCCTCAGTGCGTTATCGACAAAATTCAGAAGGAAGGACTTCATTACGATGGCATTGTTTACATTACTGACTGCCAGTTCTGCTGGGAAAAGCCTAACATTAAAATGCCTATCTTCATTATTCAGTCTAAGAATGCTGACCCCGTTCCTGAATGGTGCAAGTACTCTATGACTATGAAGGACGTTGAAACTATTTCGAAAGACCGTTAATGAATATTGTTGATGTGACAAATTTTCTAGATGAAAGAGGTGTTGAGTATAAATTCTTAACACGTCTTTCTATCGTAGCATCATTCAAAGTTGAATTTGATATGAAGCTCATAGAAGATTATCTCAAAAAGAATGATGAAATCATTGGTTATTATGATATATTCGAAGATGGTTTTAATTTGAAATTGTCATTTAGTGAAACTGATTTTAAGAGAACTAATGATGAATTATCTAAATGGCATTTACAATTTCATAATATGACTGATGAAGCACAGTTTTTGGATAATAAATTTTCACTGATTAAGATGTGTAAACGTTTGAAATCAGGCAGAATGCCATTTGATTATTTGGAATATACACATGATACAGATTTTTCAGATGAAATCATATTTGATAAAATAGATAAGTTTTTAAATCAAGCTCAGTCGTTTATTCGGTACATGAAACGATTTGAGAAATTAACTAAAATAATGAATATCGGTAAGAATACCGAAGGAGAATAACTATGAAGAAGTTTAAGATTACTTACACGGCAACTCGTGAATTCGAAGTCCCTGATAATTGTACTGATGAACAATATGATGAATTGAAGGCCATTTGCCTTCTTGGATTGACCAAAGAACCTGTAAAGCCAGATGCTGTTAAGGTTGAATTAGTCACTCGTCCAGATGAACCTAAGCCAAAGTATGAAATCAATAAGGATTGCGACTAATGAACAAAGATGAAGAACAAGTCATTTATCGAACAGGACCAGGCGGTGCTGTAGAAGTATTAAGATCTTCTCGTAAGATTACATTTGTATGCACTAATTGCGGTTGTCATTTCAGAGTTCCTGTCCATCTTGCTCCATCACGTCAGACTGGATTGCAAGAATATATGCATAGTTATAATTGTCCAGAATGTGGAGATGAATGTCTAAGTTCATAGTACATAAATCGGTATTTCATAATGATTTAATAACAGGAAGTCCTCATCTTATAAAAGGAAATAATATGGCAGAAGAAGTAAATGTAAATCACTTTCACAGAATTTTTGAAGAATTGAAGAATTTAGGTCGATTGGAAACACAAACGCTTTACGATGTGATCAATAAGCGAATTATCAATACTGACTCATATCGTGATGCAATGTTTGAATTAAATAAAGAATATCCAAAGGAAGTAGCAACTTTCAAAGATGCAGTTTGTGTAGATTGGAATATAGCTGAAAAGGTAAATCCAGGTGTAGTCAATAAAATCGTAAAAGAGCTACAAATTAAAAAGATTGCCGAAAACGAAGAAATTAAATAATATTGTAAATTTCTGTTTACGTAAACTAAAGTTTACAATTCCTATCGTCCAAGCACAGCCTAAAAAGATCTTAAATAGTTATCCTCTTAATCAGAAAGCGCTCTCTGGGCGCTTTTTTCATTTGGGCCCTAACAACTATATGGATTTTGCCCAGAATGCCCCAGAAGCGCTCCGTTTCATCATATTATTGTAAACAACTTTTTACATAAAACAGGGTTGACAAAAGGTCCAAAAAATGCTATTATTTACATGTAAAAATTGAGGATTTGACTATGTGTAAAGTTTGTGAACATAAAATTTCAAGAAAATCGCCTATTACGATTAGCGGTTATTGGACAGATACAAACAGAAGTGCAACTATTACTTCCGATTTGACTAAATGCACTATTGCCGTTCCTGACGATACTGGTCATGTCGACGAAGAACTCCCTTGGCTCTTCTGTCCGCATTGTGGAAACAAACTTCCTATTCAGGCATGTGAAACATTTAAAGACGTCGTTGAACGAGAAGGATAATTTATGGCTGTAAAACTGCACACTGATTGCGCTGCAACTAAATTGGTATCAACAAATTCTGGTCAATGCCAGTTCTTCACCCATGTAATGGAAAAGCTGGACGAACAGCAATTTGGTGTATTTGTTATTGGAAAGAAACTTGAAGATGCTGGTGGTTATTTCACCGAAAAGAATCTCGTCGCTCGTATCGTTCTGCCTGAAGGCACTGCGACTTATGACGAAGTAAATAATACAATTTCATTTCCGTCCGACAAAGAATTCGCTATCTTTGTCCATGAAGCATCTCACTTCCTTCACATGATAGTCGATAAAGGTCATTATATGGCCAAACCGCTTCGTGGAATGGATGATATTTCTATAAACTCTAAAGACTTCATGGATATGAAATATCGTAAATATATCGAATATGAAGCAGGTTGGCGTTCTCTTGTATACAATCAGCGATACAATATGGATATTGCTGAAGCGATTTTGAAGGTCAATTTGACCAACATGAGCAATTATCTTGCTGAGTCTGAAGATTATCAGACTTACATTAAAAAGCCGTCTGAAGATATTTTCAATAAGAAAATGGAATTCTTCAAGAATACGAAGGCAAAGCAGGAAGACGTAGTAAAGTGGACTGAAGAAGTATTCAATCCAGCTATGGATAAATGCGTTGAAGTAATTAAGCCTGCTCGTGAAGCATATCTTGATACGGTGACTAAATTCGCTGAAATCGGTAATATGAAGTTTAATTATACTATCGATGCCGCAGCTCAAACTGAAATTTCTACTATCTTAGGAGCACTATAATGATTTTCCATACTCTCGATGATCTTGAAAATTACTTCCATCAAATGGGCTTTAATGTGCTCCATTTTACTCACAATCTCGTCGTTGATACATATATTCTCGTCATTAACTCTAATTACGACGTTAAAGACAGACTTTATGTTGAAATCAATTACACGACTGGCCGTGATAGCAAATATGAATTAATTTATCTTCCACTCATTACAGATGTGTATTCTTGCCCAGAAGATAAGGCATTGGATTTTGAAACAAATCCTAAGGACCACATGAATGATTTGGAATGTATTACCAATAACTTTGATTTTGAGAACATTCCTGATGAACTGGCTAATCAGTTTACCACTGAATTCGAACTTTATCTGAATTTCATTCGTCAGGAATCAGACCTTAACTTTAAGAAATGTGTTGCTGAAAAGAAGCAATATGATGCTAAGGTTCGTAAACTTCTTATTGAAAATCTTAATATCCTCGACGACCTCTTTAATGGATATGATTTTGAAGAAGTTGAAAATCCATTTGGATATAAGAACCCTGATGAAGTCGTTCTTAAAGCCGCTCAATACAAATCTAAATCTGGAAATGTATTGACTGTGATTGTAAACGTATACGACTCTGGTAAATATAAGTATCGTATTCGTAATGCTTCTGGTGGAAATCTGCATTCGTCTGTAAAGATCCCAGATAGGAATGTATTTGTCTCTGATTTTCAGAAGAATTTCCTCCAGTTCTAAGATTATCCTGCATGCCATGCAAAAGAGAGAGCCTTACACGACTCTCTCTTTTCATATATTCTTAAGATAATTTTCTATTTCAGTGACGACTTCTAACATTTCAAACCAATCTATCATCGTTCCACGAGGCAATTCTTCTTCACCTGTACTCATTAAATCAAATGGATTGTATTTGAATCGAAACTTATTAGCCTTAATCTCTTTCTTTATTTCTTTACAACGTTTAATACCAAAATCTTTATATGTCTTTAATCGTTCAACACATAATTTTAATAATGGACTCCATTCAGGTTTATCCATTAAACTTTTAATAGTTCTACAATTTATTCTTTTACTAATAAGATAAAATCTCATTACTTGTTCTACATCTCTCATATTTCTCTCCTTTCTAAACAATTATAAGGATATAACTTAATCGTTATATCCTTTGTTTTTATATCTGAATATTTATATAAATTATGCTATTTAAATTTGCTTATTCTTCTCCTTCTTTAATTAAATCATCAATAACCTTTAAATAACTACCTTTAGTCTGCATTAAATCAGCATATTTAGCATCACTATACTGAGCCTCAATTCCACCTTCCTTACCAAAGATGTCGTATTCAATCCATAACGTTTTATCGTTATAATCACTAATACTAATCTCAAATATCATAGCTGAACGAAGATCTGCATCTGTCATTATTTTTACATACCAACTATGTTCTTCATCATATTCATCAATAACACACTTACACTGCATTCCATCATATTCTCTATCAAAGAATGCAGACACCATAGTTCCTACTCGTTCCAAGATATTAGCATCAACCTGCATTTCTTTAATCTTTCTATTCAATTTATCCATGTTAACTGAATAATCTGCACTCTCTAACAAATATCCATGATCTTCTAATACTTTCTTAGCTTCATTTAAATCCATTTTATTTACCTCTTATACTTCTTCTGTTTCATATACATCATCTTCCAAATTAAACAAATGGAATTTACCACGTTTTATTGTTCCTGGCGATAAGAATATAGTTGCCTGTTTATCCTTAATCTTGAATTTCTGTTTCAATGCCTTTTCAAATCCAGGCTTAGCTGGACCGTCTTTATATCTTGCATATTTGTCTATTAAGTCTTGACACTGACGATAATTTAACATACAGTCATTAGTATATGTTTTAGCTACTGTTCCATCAGGTCTTAGATAACCTAATGTATAGTCATCAACATATTCGTCTTTTTCTTCATCGTATGCATCTGTTGAAACTGTTAACTTAATTGCCCATATACCAGCATGAGCTCTTTTTGCTTCAAGATCATCGCGTGTCCAATCACGATTATCAGCAGCACGCCGCCATGAAGCAAGTGACATTCCAGCAGGACGGTCAGCTTCATCCCAATCGTCTGTATCTTCAACAATATAACCAACAGACTCTAATAACTTAATTGCTTTATTAACACTCTCATTCTGATGTGCACCTTCTTCCCATTCTTCACGAGATATACCCTTAAATAATTTCAATGCAATAGAATCAAGCTCAGTTAACCATTCATTTAAATCGTCTGCCTGACCTTTTAATGAACTATCATCTAAATCATAATTTGTAGTATACTTATATTCAAATATATTTGCCTTGACTGTACCAATAACCTTTATATCAGTCCAATCTTTTTCTCGATTTGCAATATAAGCCCAAACGGAGAATTTCGTATTATCGTTTGTTATACCTAAATAGTAATCATGATTCTTTACAGACATACCATGCTTATTCAATAACTTACTCAATCCTGACCACAACTCTTTAAGCTGACCAGCATTCTTTCCATTAAAATTAGTTGCTATCTGTTTTAATGTACTCATACTTTCTGTTGTATGATTATATGCCTGCTGAGAAGTCTTTTCTATCTGATCATCGTATAACTTCTTACTAGCAGGTTTGACTTCTGTAGTATCTTCTTTCTTCTTAAAGAACTTATTTTTAATACTATCAAATATACCTTCATCAATGATATATCCGTTTTCTTCTAATAACTTTTTTGCTTCATCTAATTGCATAATAAATCCTCATTTAAACTAAATTATTAGCATTTATAACATCATATAATTTGTATATACAATCATCTATACTTGGCATTGAATTATAATAATCTCTAATAAAATTTTCAATAGCAGTTTTTGTTTTAGGATCATGTATAAGTGCTTTATTTCTTTCTCTATATTTAATGCTATTAACAAATTTAGTAATAGTATCTCTTACAAATTCATCTTCTGTATAAGTATCTTCTACTAAATATCCTGCATTCTCAAGTATCTCTTTTGCTTCATTTAAATTCATTTTATTTACCCCTTATAATCTTAACGACTTTCTTTAATGTATCAAAATCATCAGCCTTTAATAACTCTATTATATCAGGCGCATCATATCGTCCATATTCAAATGTATATGGCTTCAAATCATGTGTAAAGTATATAGTCAAATTAACTCCACTCTTTAACTTTGTATATGCTCTACCTTCTAAACTATCCAATGCTCCACTAGCTACACCTTTAGAATTCTTAAATCCTAAATCATCCATTTTAGCTTCAATCTTCTTAGCAAAGTCATCTCTAATCTTATCATGCTCTGCCTTTATTCTACGTT
>Ga0247608_10007704_pt1 | contig 10989 bp, 11 predicted proteins | sample 176DNAGHGlowgp2_FD_193490 | JGI IMG/M metagenome (GOLD analysis project Ga0247608, IMG submission 193490) | Sheep rumen microbial communities from Palmerston North, Manawatu-Wanganui, New Zealand - 1766 DNA GHGlow gp2 | ecosystem: Host-associated > Mammals > Digestive system > Stomach > Rumen ... | reverse complement strand
AGGCATACCCCGTTGAGTATATTGAAGGCTATGAAACAAGGCTGAAAGGTTGTAAAAATAAATAAAAAAATTCTCTCGGTTTTACTCATGCTAGCGTGATAAATATATTCCTTTTACAAATTGGGAATAAAAAAATAAAATTTTAAGAAAAATCCTGGAAAAATACTCCAGGATTTTGTAAAGGACTACTGCCCTACTACCATTCTCCAAATATTAATGAAAGAATGAGTAGAACACACAATGTAACACCAGAGATCATAGAAATCTGGCTTAAAATACTCGCTACTTGCACCCAATGACACGCATTGGCAATTTGCCCTATAATAAATGAAATAGGACAAAGAAAAAGGCAAACAAAAAGCAAGATTTTAGCCAGTTTCACAATGAAATCAATGATTGTCATTATAATTCCAATTGTACGCATAACTTTTACTTTTTATGTTCTGAGACTAAGAATAAACAATAGCTCCATAAAGTCAAGCAACATTATAGATTATTTTTCTATTATTGTAATTGACATTATATAATAAATGTATATATTTCATATCCTATAATAAAAAATCCTAAAAAAATCAAAAAAAAATGAATAAAAAATTTAAAATTTTAATTGTTCTACTAGCCTTTTCTACGGCTAGCGTTTATGCTCAAGATGTTCAACAAGATTCTCTGAGTACAAAAAAGAAACTAAAAAATCTGACTGAGAACTTCGACATCTCTGGTTGTCTCGCCTTTGGCTCCAACTATGTCGAGTTGCTTGGTATCAAGAATTCAAACAATGTTGGGCTGTACACTGAATTCGCCGCCTTCCACAAAACTGGCATCGGTTTAGCGTACTATGCATACGATGATTTTTCCAAGGAAGAGTACGGTCGAATGCGATTCGTTGACCTGGCATACGCGAATCAGTGGAAATTCTTTTCGCTGTACACGGCAGTCGAATATGTATGGTACGACAATTTCCGTGATGCACAGTGCATGGCACTGTATGCCATTGGTGACTTCAATGTGAAGACTTGGAAATTTACAGTAATGCCGATGTTCATGTATTATCCATTCTTCACAGAGAATCAGTATGAAGTCATCATTTCCGGGAAAGTTACGAAGACATTCCTGAACGATTTGGATATCTATGCCGCAGTGTGGTATGACAATTTCTATGAACACTATATCTATGGTGGCATTGGATTACAAATCAGATTGCCTAAAGGCTTCTATCTGTCTGGGAATCTCCTGTACAAGGATAGAAAATTCATGCCTATAGCTAATTTTGGCTGGAGATTCTAAAACTTCCAAGACAAACAAAGGGTTATTAATATGATAGCCCTTTTTTCATTAAATAAAAAAAGCTGGTCATATAAACCAGCTTTAGAATACGAGTCACGTTATAATCCTAACGCTTCTCTCACTTGAGTTTCATAATTTTTGAATTTTTCTGTGAGAAGTATATCTTCTTTCCGAACATCACCCAGAGAGATATCGATATCTTGGATGATTTGTGCTGGTTTATTCCCCAGCACGATAATTTTATCAGAAAGAAATACTGCCTCACTAATAGAATGTGTCACCAAGATAATGGACATATCATCTTTGAGTTCAAATATTGAACGAAGGAAGAGTTGCATTTCTTGGCGAATCTTGACATCCAGAGCACCAAACGGCTCATCCATCAAGAGAATATCAGGGTTCGTAATCAAACCCCTTGCGATGGCTACACGTTGAAGTTGGCCACCAGAGAGTAATGGATATTTTGCATACTGTTTTGCATGAGATTCTAGACCCACAATTTTTAGTATCTCCATAGCTCGCTCTTCAGCCTCTTTTTTGGGGACTTTTTGCAAGTCTAGAGGAAGGCGAACATTTTCTAGAACGGTTTTCCATTCCAAATTGGTATATTGTTGAAATACCATTGGGACAGACTTTTTGTGATCGTTTTTTTCTCCTCTAAACAGGATTTCTCCCGATGTCGGAATTTGGAGATTGCAAATATATCGTAACAGTGTAGATTTTCCGCAACCAGATGGGCCCATGATGGATACGAACTGGCCTTTTGACGGAATATCAGGAATCTGTAAGTTGAACTTATCAAATACGGTTTCCGCGGTTCCCGTATCATATCTCTGACAGATGTCCTTCAGAGTCACAATAGGAGGAAGATTATCACTCAGATTTTTTTCCTGCTTACTTTCTTCTAGATTCCCGTTTTCATTCCCATAATTTGGGTTAAAAATATTTGTCATGCGTATTTGAATTTAAACAGTTTTTTATCAAGTTTTTTGAGAAGATAATCTTGTGTAATTCCGATAAGGATAATTAGGATGATGATTGCATAAACCTGCTCGATATGCGTTTGCCGGTTGGTAGCTAAATATATCAAATAGCCCAAACCGCCTTGAGCATTGAGCAATTCTGCAATAACAATATAAGTCCAGCTGACTGCAACCAGATTGATAATGTCTGGGAAGAATCTGGAGAGTACAGATGGCATATAGAAGTGCTTCATCATTTGCCAAGTAGAAGCATTTAATGTAATCATTGTCTGCTTGACTGCTCTTAAATGATCATCTGTTTTGATTTCATCAATTCTCTGCACGATGGCGGGTAATAAGTACAAGAATATACCAAATGCCAAGAATTGAATTTTCAGATTAAGCCCTACTCCAAATATCGCCATGAAGATGGCAGTTGTCGCAGGTAGAGGGGTAAATCTGGCGGCTCCAATCTGTTTAATGATTAATTCCCTAAAGAATGGAATCAATCCGATAACAAACCCCAGTGGGATTGCTATCACTACAGCCTGAAGGTAGCCAAGGAGATTGATGGAAATCGAATATCCCATCTGGTACAGCAAATTTTTCTCTTTGAAAAGGACTACATATGATCCAAACACTTTTTGTGGTGAAGGAAGGATATATGGATTAATCCATTCAAATGCTGTCACCAACCACCAAACTCCTAACAGCAAAGCCCAACCCAAGATAGAAATAAACAACGATGTTTTCTTGGAGTACTCTGCATCGATTGAAAAGAAATTTTTTAATGACATAAATTTTAGTTTAAATGATTGTTAACTCTGATAAAAAAAGGGGAAAGGATGAATAATCCCTTCCCCAAAGTGTAAGGGAAAATCCCTAATTAGCCGGCAAGAATTCGAAGTCTGTTCTTCGATTTTGAGCCCTGCCGGTTTCTGTTTCATTAGTAGCAATAGGCTTGTCTGGACCATTGCCGACAATCACGAATCGGTTGGGATCAAATCCGTATTCCGAAACAAGATAGTCTGCAACAGCCTGAGCCCTTTGCTTGGAGAGTCGAATATTCAGCTCCCGAGAACCTGTATTGTCGGTATTACCTTCAATTCGGATTCTCATACGAGAGAATTCATTCGCAGTTGATCCGATGAAACTACGAATGGCACGTTTTTCTTCGAGTGTTAATTTTGAAGAATTTACTGCGAAGTTTACGGTCATCCGTTTAGTCATCACGGGTGTAACTGACTTTACAGCTTCTGGCGTAGTTGCTGTGAAGGCAAATTGACCTTCTGATTTATGAAGATCTCCTTTCATATCACCTGCAACGCCTTCAATCAAGGAACTATTGCTCGCCTTCGACCAAGCTGTGACATTTTTAAGATGATTACCGTATCCATTTTTGTAAACACGAGCCATCTTATTGTAGATGTCGCCACCAGTGATTCCAGTATACTCTGGGTTTAACCCAAAGAAATTCTGGTTATCACCGTAGGTCATAAAGCGGAATGATTTTAAGCCTTCCACCAGGTCGCTAATAGGATCTTCAGCATTAAATGCTTTTTTGTAGCCTTCAGCTGCCCACTGGTATTTACCTTGATTCTGGACTTCAGCATTAGCGGTAAGCCATGCTTTGACTAATTTTTCAAAGGCATCTCTTTTCTTTTCCAGTGTGGAGCGTTTAGCTACCAGAACATCGACGATGGTATACGGCATGTCAGCAGTCGTGATAAGTTCGCGAGATGGACGGGCGTCCAAACATGCGAAGTTATCGGGAGACCATACGACTGTAGCATCGACATTTCCCGAAATATACGCGTTTTTGGCGTCTATTGGGGAAGCAAAGTTAACAATCTTCACGTCCTTTTCGGTGAGTCCACCTGCTTTGAGAATAATATCCAGCATGGTGTTACTCGGCCATCCAAGGGCGCACGCGATCTTTTTACCACGTAACTGTTCGATTGATTGAATGCTTTGATCGACTACGAGGGCGTCTCCGCCTCGCGAATCGACGAGAGCGAGAAATTGTTGAGCTTCAATCTGAACTAAATCACTTCCTTCATCCATGATAATTGGACTAATGTCAGTGGTCGTAAAGATGAAGTCAACATCGCCGGATTTGAGGGCAGCGATTTGCTGATCAACCTCACCAAGGACATTGATTTCGAGCGCGAGCCCAAAGTCTTTGTACATGCGAGAATCTTTGTTGACTTCCAAACCTTCGTTCATGGCGATGCCAGGAGCCCAGCCAAGGAAGTTATCGATTCCGCCGACGAGGTCAGCATTTTTTGATGATTTAGTGGGAATCCCGAAATATACGCCAGCTGCAACAGCTGTAGCTGCAATTACTCCGAGAGTCCATTTAACCCAGCTTCTCAACTGGATTGGATTTTTTGTTCTTGTCATAACTTTTCAATTTTTTAATTGTTTATTACTTTTTTAATGTTTAAATTGCAGATGTTTTAATCAAAAATGTCACCAAGTGGACCTGCTGACTGTCTCTCTTGAGCAGTAAGGTCATGATGAATATTTGAAATTTCGATAGCGGATGGGATTTCGATTTTCCCAGATTCCATATCATCAAGCATTTTTTCCAGCTTGTTGAAGGCATCTTCGCTATTGAAATCAAATCCATCAACGGACCGTTTCAGATCCTGCATGTTTTGAGCGGTAATAGAGTAATCCTCGTTTATTTTGTCGATGATTACTTCGGTAGCGTAATTGAATTCGAAGGTGCCACCATTAGCATCACGGAGGATAAATTGCAATGCATCTGTAGCATCTCTGCCAGCATTTGCAGCATTCATTTCCTTCTTGACGGCGGCCCACCAATCTGTGAGTTCACGTTTCTTGTTATCAATCTGGTTTGAACCCAAATCGAGGAAGCGGATCCATCTTTCGAAGATATTTGCCTTCGCTGCATACCTTTCGGTCATAGCGATATCCACCTTCAAAAGTTGTTGATCTGATGAACTTCTTGACAAGAGATTGTTATACTGTTTCTGAAGATTAGTAAACTCATTCAGGGCTTTGTAGTAGGGTTCACGATCTTTTTGTGTTTTACGCTTACCACTATCAACTTCTGATTTGAGTCTTTTAACCTCCTGTTCCTTCCCTTGTAATTGTGTACGAAGAGCACTGGCTTTTTGTTTCGCCTCTTTCAGGCGTTCCTTAATTTCCTCGGCTTCTTTTTCACTTTCACCAGCCAATTGTTTAAAGTCAGAAGAAGTTTTCCTGACTTTGGCCAGTGCATTTCTGTACAGGACAATCATGTCATCAAACTTTCTGATTTTATTTTCAATGGCCACTTCAGGATTATAGCGAATAGCCTTCTTGTAGACTTTATCCGCAATCGCCGTGAACCATTTCCACACAGGCTTAATCATCGCAACAGCGAACATGACGATGAAGAAAGAAATCACAGCGGCGATTACTGGCGACAGGATAGCCATAATGGCGGGCAATGCGAACTTGAAGAAAGCCCAACCAGCTACACCGACTAATCCAGTCACTACTGTAGCTGCGACGATTTTCGTCCCCTTAGATTTTTGAGGACCAACTTGAAGAGATGTATCATCTCCACTCAGGAATGCGGGCAACAAGCCCAGATCTTTTTTTTCTAATGTACTGTTCATAATTTTCTTGTTTTTTTAATTGTTACTACTTTTCTTATTTTTAAATGTTTAATGTTAATGTTTAAGCCCTTGCATCATTTGCTCAAGACTCGCGATTGTTTCGTCTGCAGCACTAGTCACCGCAGCAATAGTTGAGGTTGTCTGGTCCAAAGTTGGCTGGTATTTACCATCAATTTTGGTTAATTCAGCTTGTTTGTTGGATAAGATGGATTTACATTGGTTTAACTGACCTTCCAAGCTGGTAATCTTGGCTTGAGTATCCGTAATTTCACGTTCAAGAGTTTTCTTTTCTCCATCACAATTAGATCGAAGACTTTCAAGCTTCTGATTACCTTGTTGAATGTAATCATTTTTTGACTTAAGAATCATATCTTTAGCCCCATGAAGAGAGGCCGAGATAGTCTCAGTACTGGCAGAGGTATCCATAATTTGCAGAAGAGAAACTGCCTTAGCATAATCTTCTGGTTTAGGATCTGGGGAAAGTTTGTACAAAATTTCGACGAATTTCATACCAATCGTATTGGTACTACGTAATGCCTCACGAAATTTTGAGACATACTCTTGTGTTTCTGTCCCATTAATTGGGACGTGAGTCGGTGTAGGAATTACTCCATTTGACGGAGAAGTAGGTATTACAATGGGATCTTGAGAATCAAGAGCATCTTTACCTTCTTCATCTGACTTAACAAACAAATCTAAGAATGCCATAACTTTAAATTTTTGAATTAATTATTATTTTTTGATGTATAAAAATATCATATCGAAATCAATCAAACAGTTTTGTATCTGTTAAAGATCACTTGTTCTCATAGCGGTAAAATACCATTCAAGAACAATATATCTTATATTTTTCCTACATAATGTCAATAGGTAGTATTTCTTTTATTACGAAATAACAAATTTAATAAGGGGAATTTTTGGAATACAAAGAAAGCTCTATATAGTAAGTATATAGAACTTTTCCATGCTATTTTATTAGAAATTTTATTCCATCTTAACTGACAACTTTTGAAGAGGCTGTTTAATTGCTACTTTATTTTTGGCACGAACGAATAATGCTAATTTGATAATTTTGCGGACTTGAGCAATTTCTTCCATCAAATCTGAAGAAATATACAATTCTGAAGCAAATGGTCGATATGTAAGGTGAATTGAATCAACTTTTTCTGGAGAGAAATCTGCTAAATTCTGCCATAATTTTTCAGTAATAAATGGAACGAAAGGAGCTAACATTTCTAAGTAAGTCTTGAGAACTGTGTACAAAGTTGAATATGCTGCATCTTTGTCTGCATCCATTCCATTTGCCCAGAATCTTCTTCTAGAGCGGCGTAACCACCAGTTTGTAAGTTTATCAAGGAATTCAAATGTCGCTTTAATAGCATCATCCAATGCATATTTCTGAAGAAGTTCATCTTCTTTAATCAAAGTCTGATTTAATTCTGATAATAACCACGCATCCAAATCATTTGTAATTTGATATGTAACTAATGGAAGTACTACTCATTTTTCTAATGATTTATCTGATTTTCATGAAATAGTATTCCATATCGATTTAATCTGCCCATCAGAAGCAAGAATCAACACACGTTTAGCTTCGAATCATTTAACTAGATTAAAGTAATCTGATAAATCTACTGATTTAATTTCAATGTCTTTAGCTTTTGGTGTATATTTAGTCATCAATTCTTTGACTGTTTCTCATTTATCACTATTTGAAGTCAGAATTATATCAGGATTTACACGTACTAATTGCTCTACCAATTCTTTATAATCTGAGATTTCACTATCATCACGCATTGCAAAAATTTGATTTCAGTCTGATTTCCACTGATCGATTTTAGCATAAGTTTCAAAGAAATTATATACATTCTGGAGTGGAAGAATATAATCCTTGAATGACTGCTCTACTCATTTTTCACTAAATCTCATAGGTTCAGCACGAACCACTGGAGCACTCAATACATAAATTCTATATGCATCTCATCACCACTGCTCTATCAATCCACGAGGGTCTGGGAAGTTCTTCAAACTTTTTGACATTTTCTTTCCATCCTCTGCGAGAACTAGTCCGTTTACTACGATATTATTTGCTGCATTATTTCACTTAATTGCATGATTTAGGATATGTAATGAACGGAACCATCATCTAGTCTGATCCAATCATTCAGCAATAAATTCTGCAGTATAACTCTGATTCTCTTTTTCCTTTTGTCAGATATAGTGATCCTGTCAGAATGGCATTGCTCATGATTCAAACCAACAATCCATCACTTCTGGAATTCTTTTGTAAGTTTTTCCATCTTTCATTCCCCAATATGTATCTACATATGGTTTGTGAAGATTAACCTCTGTTTTTGCATCATTATCTCGATAATGAATGTTAATTACTCCGTTTCTTGGATAATATTTCGCTTTATCTCTAGCATAAACAAGAGGTCTAAAAGCAGCTCTCATTCACCAGATTGGATCTCAATGTGAGATAACAACTACTGTTTTAGTAGCAAATTTCTCTGCCAATTTACGAACCATCATTTGAGTTCTATTCACCATTTGATCTATTGATTCATCTCATGGGAATAATGGAGTATCTGTTGGATGTTTAACATGTAATCATGCTTCTTCATCTTTTCACTGAAGAGATATTTGCAAGAATTCACATGCACGAAAATCTCACCAAACTCCATATCATAGATCGTACAATGTTTCATTGTCTGGATTCTGAAGATATTCGATAATCTCATTTTTATCCCAGATTTCTCTAAATTTTGCTTGAAAATCTTCGTATTTAGTTCTGATTGCACTAACTTCATCTGTAGTAAACCAATCATTCAAAGTTGGCAATGCTGTTTCTCGAACTCTATCCATAGGAGATAGAATTAATATTTTATCTGAATCTGATTTTAAATCATGTAACTGATCTCTTGTATTTTCTGCTTGTTTTATTCATTCTTCAATTAAGTGTGCCAATTCTCCACGAGAATCCTGCTTACGTGTCAAATTACAGTCTGTTCTTCCATGACGAATAAATATAAATTTAGTTAAATTTTTTGATCATGAACGAGTAAGCTGATACATTTCATCTAATGTAGAAAGAGAGAATGTATCCAAAGGATCATCCACATTTGCCCAAATTGGCAATGGACTTCATCGATATCTATTTCTAGCAACATTTCGGTCTGGAGCTTGTTTTAATCAATTTACAAATCTATTTGAAACACTTTCTGGTACAAATCTAATCTTTTCTGCATCTTCGATAGTCTGAGCATTCATCTGCTGTTCTTTGATAAACCATGATGACATCGCCTTGGAAATGAGAGGTGTATGACATCTCCAGCAGTGAGGATAAGAGTGTGTTATCGATTCAGATTTAATTAATTTTCTCTCTGATTTTAAGCGATCTATAATCTCTTTATTTACTGTAAGCACACTCTGTCACTGATAATCAGGAACTTGCTCGTCAAATTCTCCATATTCATTTACAGCGATAAATAGCCAATCTAATGCATGATCAGCTCAGAATAAATCTGCAACTACTTCAAAGTCCTCCTGTCCAAATGTTGGAGCGATATGAACGATTCCAGTTCAGTCTTCTGTACTTACATAATCTCCAGATATCATCTGAAAATATCTATCTTTATATTCAGCAGGAAGTTTAGAATTATTGATGTATTCAAATAATGGAATATAGAACGTTCATACTAATTTTGAACCCTTAACTTTATTTACCAAAATGTAGTCTTCAGGATTTTTGTAATACTTTTTGAGTAATGCATCAGCCAGAATATAGTATTCATGACTTTCTTTATCATAAACCATACTATAGTGAATTTCTGGTCATACTGCCAAGAAACTATTTGATGGTAATGTCCAAGGAGTAGTAGTCCAAGCTAATGCATAAACTGGCGCATCTGCCTGAATTTGACCTATATATTTGTGACAAATGTATAGATTGTAGAACTGATTGATTATTTCCTCAGCATCATCCATTATTGTATTTTCAATTTTTACTGCCATTCAGATTTCATTTTCACTTTCGATAATTTCGGCTCGCTGCAACGTTTGATGCTTTTCTGGTTCTAGGTTTTGAGGTTCTCCTGATATTTCAGTCTCAACGTAAATTAAATTCCAAACTCCTCATTCGAGCAAAGTTTTACATTCTCACAAAATTTTACAGCTTGTTATATCTACTCAAAGTTCTTCTTTTAGTTCCTTGGATACAGTTTTTTCTACATCATCTCATTTCTCGACTTTACCTCATGGTAAAACATATTTTTGAAGTTTTGTGTGATATTCTAGCAATATTTTACCATCTTTTTTTATCAAGCAAGCCACCATATTCACTGCCTCATCTGTTGATGTAGTTTCGTAGTTAACTCTATTTGCGAATCATTTATTTATCAACTGAAATCTGACCGTAATTGCTGTATCTGTTTTATCTTCATATCCATCTGTTACTTCATTATTTGCCAATGGAGTAGCACAACTTGGACAATACCACTGAACCTTAAATCACTTGTAAACTAAATTCTGCCTGTAAATATTTGAAAAGCAGTACATTACACTTTCCATAAAATCTAGATCCATAGTACGATATGGATGCTCGATATCTGCCCGGCGTCCAGAATGATCTACAAACCATTTCCAAACTTCGTTTGTGTTATCTACATATTTCCTACACTCTTCAGTAAATGCTTTAATTCAGATTTTATTTTCTATATCTCTTTTTCCATCGATTCAAAGTTTCTTTTCTACTGCCTTCTCTACAGGTAAACCATGACAATCCCATCACCATTTTCTCTCTACACGAAAACCTCTCATCGTCATATAACGAGGGAAAACATCTTTGATAGCTCATGCTAATAGGTGTCCATAGTGAGGATCTCATGAAGCAAATGGAGGCCCATCGAAGAAACGAAATTGCATCTGCTCTGATCTTTCATCTATTGATCTCTGAAATGCATTATTATCTTTCCAATATTGAAGTATTGAATCCATCATCTCTAATGTTGTCATAACGATATTTTCAAAGTTAACAAAAATAAAAATCTGATTTTCATCAATGATTCATTGTAGAAACTTTTGTATGAATTGCAAGTAAAAAGGGTAAAAAT
>Ga0247608_10007703_pt1 | contig 10990 bp, 11 predicted proteins | sample 176DNAGHGlowgp2_FD_193490 | JGI IMG/M metagenome (GOLD analysis project Ga0247608, IMG submission 193490) | Sheep rumen microbial communities from Palmerston North, Manawatu-Wanganui, New Zealand - 1766 DNA GHGlow gp2 | ecosystem: Host-associated > Mammals > Digestive system > Stomach > Rumen ... | reverse complement strand
CTATCTTAATATACATATTAGACAAAGTACCTACTAAAGTACGGAATGGTATTCCAGAAAGATTAGGCCCTGATCCAAACCATGTAGAAATATCAAATTGTTGAACAAAATTAGACATATTTTGAAGAATAACTTCATTACCACCATTTATTGAATAAGATACTACACCATCTCTTCTAAAAATTTTAACATTCATAGGGTATGTTGGATTATTAATTGTTTTAACAACTTTTTGTCCACTATTAATTGATTGAGTTATTTCCAAACTATTTTTAGCAGCATCACGTCTGAATACTAAACCTGGCCACTTTAAGCTTTCATTTTCATACTTAGCATTAACAAAAATAGCTTGGTTAACATTTTCTGATGCAACATAACTTTCTATTCTAAATCCAATTTCATAATCTCTACGCCAATTTTCAGCACTATATAAATAAACACCAGTATCTATATATTCTTTATTCCAGTATTCTTGGCAATCACTACCAGTTATATTATTACCAACTCCATTAAATGTACAAGCTCCATCATGACTAAATACAAGTCGAAGATCATTATTAATATAATCACTAAATACAAATCTCAATCTTGAATTAATTCTAGGTTCTAATGGCGAAGTTGCATCTTGTTTATATCTGAAAGTAACAGTAAATTCTACTTCATGTCCTGCTTCTATCACATCACCTATTTGGAATCCATTAAATATATATTCAACTTGATCATTAGAAAATAAATCTTCCACAACATCATCAAGCACTTGATCAATTTGACCCAAGTTCTTTATAACTACTGTATATGTAGCACTTGATGAACTGCTATTTAAATCAATCATATTTTTAATGGAATCTGGCATAATACCTTTTGACTGTTCAGTTGCATCTGTTAAATCAGATTGAGTAATAGACATTACCCTTATCATACCAACAGGTGCAAAAGCACTACTACCATTTATAGTCAATGATGTGGACATAGCAGCAAAACCAACAGATATAAAAAGAAGAACCACTATTAAAGGAAGTCCTAGTATAAACAAAGAACTCATTTCTTTATTAGAACGAATTGTCTTAATCCTCTTTTTCATATCTTCCTCTATTCTATAGATGTATTATAACATATTTTCCAAAAGAAAAAAACTGCAAAAGCAGTTTTATTGTTGTCCATATGTCAATGTAATATCCATACCTGATATAGTAACAGAATCTTGTGGTAATGCAGTAGCATTAGCATTATATCCAACTACTAATTTTAAAGTAACTGAATCATTTGCATCTAATTCATCATCTACAGAAATTGCACTATCATCACTATAAGTTAGTGTATATACTAGATTAGATTGTACTGTTGTTGTATCACTAGCGGCATTGTTAGTTCCACTTGCTGTAAATGTAGGTACAGCTTTTACTAAACTTGTTAATTTAGCATCAATAGTTCCTTGGTTAACTACTTTAAATGTATAAGTAACTGAATCACCAGGTTTTGCTAATTTAATTTCATAGTCTCCAATATGAGTATCTCCTGTAATTACTGGAGGTTCCTCAACTGTTGCAGTACCTGCAATAGTTGGACTACTTAAGTCAGCAAATTTAATTTTCCATGTAGCTGGTACTACTTCTGTTGTACCACTGATTGTTAAATCTTGAGACATTGAAGCAAATCCAACTGAAATACCTACAACTGATAAAACTAATGCCAAAGCAACTAATCCATATAAAACCTTTCTATTATCCTTCATACTTTTTCCTCCTCTTATTATACTAATTATATAACACTTTTTACATTATGCAAATAGTTTTGTCAAATTAAATGTAAATAGTGTAAACTAGTCATATTCATTTCTCTTAATAACAGCATAGTATACATCTCTATCATTTCTAACTACAAAAGTACTTCTACTATTATTACTACTCTTATAATATATAATTGGCTCATTCAAATTATCATGAACATCTAAAAGTTCCATAAAGTCATTTACTTCTATATAATTTTCATCAGGATTTCTTTTAAATACACCTTTAGCTTCTGTAATAGCCCTATCAAATTCTCGTAAAATCTTATTAACTTTCTGTTCATACTTAGATTTATTTTTATTAATTTTAATAATTGTATTTATTAAACCAATTAATCCCATTAATAGTAATAAACCAAAGGATCCCATAATTAGCAAGAACCATTTACCTAAAGATTGATTAGCATACAACCTACCAGCTGATGAATCTATATTAGGTTTAGATATAGTAATTATCTTATCAGATATTGGAATATTAAAGTCTTTTACATAACTATCAGAAAGTTCTTTATCTAAAATATTAGAATAACCTTTCCAATTAACCATAAATTTTATTTTTAAAGTTGCTTCAGGTGAAACTTCTCTTTTCCATTCCTGAATTATATTATTATAAACATCATATTTAATTACTTGATTATATAAATCTATTTTAATTAATTGGCCATTATTAGACTCTGTCTGTTTTTCTAAAATAGTAAAATCTTTTGTATCAATAGGTTTAGTTTTATTATCAGTATCATATATTTCTAAACTTGCTACTATCTCATAATCTAAATCATAATCAATTCTTTCACTTAGTACATATGTATAATTAAAATCAATGTTAAAATAATCAATTAAACTAGCTACATAATTGTAACTATCTTTTAAATATTGATCAGTGAAGTGGTTATTGTTTTTAAGATATGCAACATAATTGATACTACTTTCTCTAGAGTAAGTAACACTCTCTTTTTTTACATGTTTTTTTCCATAATAAAAAGTATAAGCCATGCAGCTAGCTATAGCTAATATAAAAATCAAATATAGTACTACTTTAACTTTTCGCTTAAGTCTTAGCCTCATCGAACCCACTTCCTATTTTAATTAATTATATCATTGATTAGCTTTGTGTGTAAACTGTTTATTTTATTAGTTCACCTAGTATTACCGAAGGTATACCTATATACCTAATTCTTTTTTTAACAACACCACGAATATCTTTAATTTGTATTGGGTATCCATCTGGTGTTTCATTATTATCACCTTTTGTATAATAAATCTTTTCTTTATCACTAATATCTACTACTTCTATTATTCTATGTACTACTGTTTTATCATCCTTATGAAAAACTAGTATTTCCCCTACTTTAGGCAGATTATCCTTATCAAGTTTTTCATAAACAATAGCATCCCCTTTATTAATTTTAGGTTGCATAGATGCAGATCCAATAGCAATCATATTGTATTTAAAAGAACAACTAACTAATATATTGATAGCAAATACTACTGCAAATAAACTAAAATATAATAAATAATTATAGAGTCTATATCCCCTTATACTTAGCATTATTTGTTCATTACTATTTTTAAATTGCTTTAGATGTAAACTAATAATAAATGCCATTAATACTGGTAATATTGTATATATTATAGACTCAAAATATATACCAAATGCTGGGAATATTGGTAATAATACTAATTTAAGATCTAGCATTACTCTATACACTAAACTTGGATATATACCACCATTTTTAACAAAGTATAATAAAACGATATTCTTAAATAAACTTGGCATTGCTACTGCACATATATATTTAATTTGTCCATCGCCAGTATTTAAATCATAAGTAGTTAAGAATAAAGTAAGATCTATAGATATTAATACCATTGTTACTAAAACATATGATAATCCTGAACCATCACCCTTACGGCTAATTTCATAACGTAAAATTTCACTAACTACTATTAAAATAAAATACGGTAATATATTATGAATTAAATTCGATGAGTTTAGTCTATATACATTTCTATTAAATCCTATAAATAAACCTAAAATATATGTTATTAATAAGAATAATGCACAATATGCAAAAACATAGAATATTAATTCATATTTAAATCGTCTACTCTTACGTTCATAACCAAATAATAATATAAATAATACCGTTGGTAAAGATGTAATTAATATTAAGAACTTATAACTAGTATGTTTAAAAAGGAATAAATTAGCCACAAAAAAAATTAGTAATAGTGCAAGTATTACATTAATAATAAGATAACTTTTTTTATAGTTTTTTATTCTATCCCACATAAAAGCCACCCACTCTAATACCATTATATCAATTTATATAAGAATCATTTTATTTTTTTACAAAAAAAGATGTAAACTTTACTTTTTAGTTTACATCTTACCACAATAATTAATCAAAGAAGAATAATTGTGTTGTTCCATAAAAATTCCAATTTTCACCTTCTGCTACATTCTCTACTTTATATACACTCATATAATAATTTGAATGGGTACCTGTTTTAACTGGTTGAATACTAACACCATCTCGTAAAAAATCAGGTGTAGCTAATCGCGTTATAACAACATAAGCTCTAGTATAAGCTTTTGTTGTTGTATAACTACCACTAGACATTATAACGATATCATTAACATCTTTAGTAGCATTATACAAATCATTAAGTGCTCCTTGTACAGTTGATACATTCCAATTTTCATCAGTTGGTTCAAAAGATATATTATTTGCGCCAAGATTTACAGCATATACAACTGTACTAGTTAGTACAATACCTATTAATATTCCAATAAATAATTTAATATTGTTCTTCATAGATACACCTCTATTCTAAATAGATTATATCAGTTAATTGTAACTAATTCAATACATAAAAAAAAGAGGATTTTCCTCTTTTTATATTGGAACTTTAAAATATATTACTTATTTAAATAATTATATAAGTAAGCAGCAGCTCCACCACCAATTAGTGGTGCAACTATAAATACCCAAACTTGTTTTAAAGCTTCCCCACCTTGAATTACAGCTGGAGCTAAACTTCTAGCTGGGTTAACTGAAGTACCTGTTAAATAGATTCCAAGTAAATGAACAAATGTTAATGTTAAACCAATAACAATACCAGCAACATTATCTTTCTTAGAATCACTAGTTACTCCTAAGATTACGTAAACAAAGATTAAAGTTAAGATGATTTCAACAATGATTGCAGCAGCCATACTAATGTTAGCACTTGATAATTCTAAATATCCATTAGCACCTAAATTATCAGTACCAATTACTGTTTCTTTTAAAATGTAATATAAAACACCACTTCCTGCAAATGCACCAGCTACTTGAGCTACTACATAGTAACAAAAGTCTTTAGGTGTTAATTTCTTTTTAATTAACATAGCTAAACTTACAGCTGGGTTAACATGACATCCTGAAATAGAACCAATAGCATATGCCATAGCAACAATAGCTAGACCGAATGCTAGTGCAGTGGCAACAAGATTACCACCAGATACAACTGCTATACCTGTACCAAATAATACTAGAGTAAAAGTTCCAATAAACTCTGCGATATATTTTTTCATTATATCACCTATCCTTTCTACTTTAATTGTATTCTTATTTTTAATTTATTTCAATAGAAAAAGTAATTCTTAATGAATTACTTTTTTATTCCAAGATTTTTTTCCACACTTAGGACATTTCATTTTACGAGTTCTATTTATATGTTGAGCAAAGAATACACTCTTATATGTTGGAACATATTTATGATGACAATTATTACATTCATAATATCCTGCAATCTGTTCTATTCTTAAGGCATAAATCATACCAATAAAGAACATAACACTTCCAATAGCAATCAATATTCCTTGAGCATATACTGGCATTTCAATAAGCATAGCTGTAAATATCATAGTAAATAATATAACTACAGATACAAAACCAATATATATTTCCATATTAAGTAATCTTTTATCAGATACTTCTTTAGCTAGAGTCATTTCAAGTAAATTTTCTTCTAATTTCTTTTCATTATTTTTCATATCCACTACTTCACCACAGAATAGATCATTAATAGAAATATCTAGTATTTCGCATAACTCTGGCATAGTACCTGCATCAGGTAAACATATACCATTTTCCCATTTTGATATAGCTCTATCAGTAATACCTAGCATTTCTGCTAAACTACTTTGAGTTATATTTTTTTCTTTTCTTTTTTCACTAATAAATTTTCCTATTTTAATTTGATCCATATTCTTTCTCCTTTCATGGTTTAATTATATAATATCTACAATCATTTTAACACGAACTAGAAGTTGAGTTAAGTTTTTTAAATAAAAAAGCACTAAACACTTTTAGTACTTTTACTTATTCTTTTTATTCTCTAGTTTAGCCATTTCTTTTTGAAAGCTACCTTCCTCATATGGAACAATAGATAAACCTGCCTTACTATTATCTATTCTAAACATACTGTCTCCATACTCAAAAGAAAAATGTACACTAGCAAAATACTTTGCTTTTGGATTATATGCTCCAGCTGAACCAGAAAATCTAATTTCAGAACTATATTTTTCTGGAAGCGGTGACGGAAGTACCCTTCTAATAAATGGCGCTATATCCACACCAAGCAATTTATTGTAATCACGCCTTTCTTTATCAAACGAATTGTTTTCTCGAAGTTGCAAAGAGAATCCAAACATTCTACTACCAAATCCACCAGCTATTCCATAAACTTTTATTGAATAAATATATTTTTCTATAAGATTGTTTATTTCCTCATCAGATAATAAAATATCAAATTTTTCTTCTTCTTTTTCTATTTTTTCTTTTCCAAATGTTAAAACATCTTTAAAAAATAATCCAGCATTCTTAGCCACTGCATCCAAATACTTTTGATGATTTTCATTCAATGCTATTTCCTGTTCAGTTGGTTCTTTTTTCTTACAAGTGAAACCAAATGTATGATCATAATTTTCAAAATAATGTATTTCTACAAAATCTCCTACCTGTAATTCTTGATTATCTTCTACAATTAATCTACTACCCCAATCAGGTTCACCAAGTGTAGCCATATGTCCAGGAGCATTGGATTCCCTATCATAATATCTAAAATAATATTGATTACCATCTTTTTTAGTTATAACTGCATTTTCAGGTTCATGACAATATCTATATCCTTCCAAAATAATCACCTCTATTACCTTTAATTTATCATATAAAAATATCTATGTAAATTTTATTTAAATAATTTTATTCAGATATGTAAACAAAAAGTGCTAGGCTCTAGGCCTAGCTCAGGGGGTTTTGGTTGAATTGCTCTTATAACTTAGTTAATAAGAGCCACCGTTAAATTTTATACGTAAGGCACATCATCTATCCTCACGCATTTTAATAATACTATATATTTTTAGTTTAGTCAAGAGGTCATTTTTTTGTGTAAAGTATTAAAAAGAAATGCTTTTAAATACTAATATAGTGTTATAATTATATAAAAGATATGGTGATAATATGAAAGAGTTTAATGAATTAGATGATTACGAATTAAAAGAATTAAAAAAAGAAGCATATATGAATACTAATTATATGGGACATGGTGAAAGATATATAGTACTATTATCATTTATGACACCAATTATATTTCTATTATCTTTTGTACTTGCTAGTTTTAATATAATTGTCACACTACTAATTTTTAGTATTATAATGTTTATAATACTTACAACTATTGAATTATTTAATGATTATAAATTAGAAAAATATTATAATGAAAAATATGATAAATATATGTATAAGTTTAAAAAAGAAGAAAAAATTAAAAAATGCTTTTCTAAAGAAAAATTTACAATAGATAAAGAATTTATATATGAAGAAGAAAAGGAATATGGATTTAATGCAATATATGTTGATGACAAAAGTAAAAGATTTGCTGTCACAAATAAATATGATGATAATTGTGCAATAATGAATTTTAGTGAATTAATTGATTTCAAAATTGTTGATGATGGTAATATCATTGTTGGTAGCAATCTTGGAAATGCTCTAATTGGTGGATTACTATTAGGAACTACAGGAGCTATTGTTGGAAGCCAAGCCTCTAGAACAATTAGTAAAGATTGTCACAAACTAGAAATACAAATACTTCTTAATAACGTTAAAAATCCATCTTTTACGATTCAATTTATAAATTATAGTATTGATAGAGATAACGAATCATATGAAAAAATTGTTCGTTCTGTATCAGATTTTGTTTCAGCATTAACATATATTAAAAATAATGCTAAGAGTAAACCTAAAAAAGAAAAAAGTTCTAGTGCTGATAAGTTAAAAGAACTTAAACAGATGTATAATGATAAAACAATCACAAAAAAAGAATATGAAGAAAAGAAAAAAGAAATAATGGAAAAATTCATGAATGAATAATTCATGTTTTTTTATGTTTAAAAAAAATAAAACTAATCATAATAATAACAAGGAGGAAAATTATGACACAAAAAGAATTATTATATTTTGAAGATGCAGTTGGACATGAATGTAGTATTATAAAAATACTTGAAGATACTAAAAATAAGTTAGAAGACTCTAATCTAGTAGACTTCATAGATAATGAAATTACTATTCATGAAAATATGAAAGAAGAATTAATGAATGTATTGGAGGAAAAGACAAATGAATGATCAAATATTAATAGAAAATTACTTATTAATTCTTAAATCTACAGTTGAAGTGTATGTTCATGGAACACTAGAAAGTTCCAATGATGATATAAGAGAAACATTAAAAGATAATCTAAACAATACTCTAACTTCACAAGCTAAAACATATACTAAAATGACTGAACATGGATGGTATAGTGTTAATAATGTTGATAATAATAATATCAATCAAACTTATACAAAGTTAAAAGAAAAGAATTAAGATAATCTTAATTCTTAACTATTACTAACATTAACTTTTTCAATTAAAGTTTTCTTTAAAGGTTCTTTATCAGTATTTTCATCTTGAAGATACTCTAAAGAATCTTTTTTTGCTTGAAGAAGTATTTTGTAATCACTTCTAATCGAAGCAATCTTAAATGTCATATCACCACTCTGCTTAGTACCAAATAAGTCACCATGACCTCTAAGTTTAAAGTCTTCTTCACTTATTTCAAAACCATCATTAGTCTTTTCCATTATTTCAAGTCGCTTTGTATCTTCTTTACTAATTAATATACATTTAGATTCAATACTACCACGTCCAACTCTACCTCTTAACTGATGTAGTGTTGATAAACCAAACCTGTTAGCATCAAATATTACCATCATACTAGCATTAGGAACATCTACACCTACTTCAATAACTGTAGTAGATATTAAAATATTAATATTTCCTTGTTTAAATTCATTCATGATCTTATCTTTAGAAGCTCCTGCCATCTTACCATGAACTATATCAATCTTAAACTTAGAACCGAATGCTAGCATCATCTTATCTTTTAATTCTAAGACATTAGTTAAATCACTATTTTCACTTTCTTCAATAAGTGGAGCTATAACATAAATCTGATGTTTTTGTTTTAACTCTTCATACATCATCTCAAGTACATCTTTTATTTCAGTATCTTTCTTTACATATGTCTTAATAGGTTTCCTTCCTTTAGGCATTTCTTTAATAATAGATACATCCATATCTCCATAAATAGTTAAAGCATAAGTTCTAGGTATCGGAGTTGCACTCATATAAAGTACATCAGGTTTTTCTCCTTTTTCATTTAACAGTGCTCTTTGATTAACACCAAAACGATGTTGTTCATCTGTTATTACTAATCCTAGATTCTTATATGTTACCTCATCTTGTATTAAAGCATGAGTACCAATAATAAAATCTATTTCTCCATTTAATAGTCTTTTATAAATATCTGTTTTTTCTTTCTTAGTTTGACTACCAACTAATAATTCAATATTAAGTTTAGTTTTCTTAAGTAATTCTTTAATAGTATTATAATGTTGTACTGCAAGTATTTCTGTTGGAGCCATTAATGCACTTTGATAACCACTTAAATGGTTTAGATACATTGCAAGGACTGCTACAATAGTTTTACCTGAACCTACATCACCTTGAAGAATTCTATTCATTCTTGATGATGAATTCATATCTTTTATAATTTCATCTAAAGCTATTTTTTGGTCATTAGTTAAATCAAATGGTAATGAAGAAATAACTGTATTTAAATCTTCTTTACTTATATTTCTTTTAATACCAGTCTTTTCTTTTTTATGTAATTGTTTTAAATAATTAATCTTAAACATAAACTCAAATAATTCTTCATACTTAAGACGTATTTGAGATTCTTTTAGTTTTTCTATAGTTGGTGGATTATGAACGATGTTTAATGCTGTTTTCTTATTAGTAAAGTTATATTTTTCTTGATAAACAGAAGGTATATAATCAGTTATATCTTTCTGATGAAAAAGTAAAGCTGTATTAATAAATGTACCCATATTCTTATTAGTTAAACCACTAGTACAATGATATACTGGTTCTATTTTAACTGTATTTCCTAAAGAACCAAACTTAATATCTGAAGCAGTAATAATATTTTTAGTTTTATCATATTTACCTATTATGATAACATTAGTTCCAATAGTCAAATTATTCTTCATGAATGCTCTATTAAAAATAGATATCCCAACTACACCAGTAGGTGTAACTAATCTAAAATTAAGTTTATTAAGTCCTGCTTTAAATCTAAGTAGTATTGGTACACTTTCTACTTTACCATCTACTATTACTTTATCATCTGCTTCGATAGTTTTTAAATCAGTTCTTTCTAATAAATCATAACGAAATGGATAATGTGTTACTAAATCATCTACAGTATTAATACCTATCTTATTTAATAATTGTAGTGATTTAGGTCCAATCCCTTTAACTTTACTTACTTCAGTCATAATACCACTCACATTTCTAGGCATATTATACCATAAAAGTTAAAATTCTCAAAGAAAAAAAGAACTTTTTAGCCATTTTTTAATAACAGTTCTTCTTTTTCTAATTCTTTTATAGACCTAGTTGGCGTTGGTAAACATTCTGGCATAGTTCCACCCAATCTTTTTATAGAATTTCTAATTTCTTTACCAACTTTATAGTGAGTTGCATTCGCTTCATATTCATTATCTATTTTTTCTCTTTTTAGTTTAGCTTCTGTTTGAGTAATTCTAAA
>Ga0247608_10007702_pt1 | contig 10990 bp, 8 predicted proteins | sample 176DNAGHGlowgp2_FD_193490 | JGI IMG/M metagenome (GOLD analysis project Ga0247608, IMG submission 193490) | Sheep rumen microbial communities from Palmerston North, Manawatu-Wanganui, New Zealand - 1766 DNA GHGlow gp2 | ecosystem: Host-associated > Mammals > Digestive system > Stomach > Rumen ... | reverse complement strand
TCTCCTTGCCCGTATGGTCAGGACGCGGAATGTCCTGATACTCCTGTGGCAGGGGGTATACGGCATTATGAACCGTAAAGCACTTACGCGGATCCTGATGATACTGGTTGATGACCGTCTGACGTGTCAGTTCCGACACACACATGATACAGTCAGCCCAGTCCATACCGTTCTTCTCAATCGAGTAGACAGTGGGGTTCACCTTACCACGGCTGCGGTCGAAGTCGGTAGCATGGACATGTATGCAAAGGGGCTTACCGCTCACCTGCTTGGCATGGATGCCGGCAGGGAAGGTCAGCCAGTCGTGAGCGTGGATGATGTCAAACTCCTCAGTGCGGGCCACCTGGCCGGCGATGATCGAGTAGTTGTTGATCTCCTCGTGCAGGTTGCCGGGATAGCCTCCCGCAAACTCCATCGCACCGAGGTCGTTCACGTTCATATAGTTGAAGTCGGCATAGATATGTTCACGAAGCCTGAAATAGTAGTCAGGATCCATGATGTTACCCACGCGCTGCTTCACATAGTCATAGTCGACATCGCGCCAGGCGATAGGCACAGCATTCATGGCAACAATCCGACAGGCATGCTGGCTCTCATCGCCGAAGGGATGAGGCAGGCAAAGCGTGATGTCAAGATCTCCCTGGGCCTTCAGACCCTCAGAGATACCATAGTTGGCGGTGGCCAATCCACCGAATACGTGAGGAGGATACTCCCATCCAAACATTAATACTTTCATCGTCGTTCCTCCTTATTTTTGATATGAATACTTATCCAACAGTTGGAGCGTACGCAGGATCTCTGCCACGTTCATGGCAAACGACATGGCACCACGTCCGTGGAACGGCGGGTTACCGTCGAAGAGCTCACTGATCGTACCGATGGCATGATAGTCCATCTCGTCCTCATAGCCCACAAGCTGACGCTCGATGAACGAGAGGCGAGAACGCTTATAGAGTTTCAGACAAGCCTCCATGTAGAATCCGCCGAGCCAAGGCCAGGCCGTTCCCTGATGATAGGCATAGTCACGCTGAGTCTGCGGTCCGACATAGATTGGGTTGTAACCGCCACTCTTCGGCGAGAGCGAGCGCAGGCCCTTCGGGGTGAGCAGCTCACGGGTGCAGATATCCACCACGCTCTTCATCTGCTGCTGGTTCAGCGGCGAGTAGTCGAGTGCCACGGCGAAGATCATGTTCGGACGCACACTCCAGTCCATCATGTTTCCGTCGACATAGTCGAGCAGATAGCCGTATTCGTTGACAAAAGTGTCGACGAACGACTGCTTGGCAAGTTCTGCCCGCTTCTCCAGAGCCTCGGCATCCTTGGCCTTACCAAGGTTGGCCTTCATGGCTGCGCAGAACTTCAAGGCATTGTACCACAGGGCATTGAACTCCACGATGTAACCCGAGCGCGGAACGACGGGACGGCCGTTGGCCGTAGAGTTCATCCATGTGACAGCCTTGTCACGACCATTGGAATAAAGCAGTCCGTTCTCATCGAGGCGGAGGTTCGGATGGCCACCTTTTATAATATAGTCGACGATGTCGCTCACCAACTGGCCATACCTCTCATAACCGGCATCCTGTCCGGCATCCTTCACATACTGCTGGATAGCCCAGATAGCCCAGAGGGGAACATCAGGCTGCTCGATCTCATAGATCTTCACGCTCAGCGGCTTGCCCTCCATGAACTCACGGAGACCCTTCTCGGCGCTCTTCATCACCAGCTCGAAATAGTCCCGCTCACCGATGGAGAGCGTCAGACCTGGCAGAGCAATGAACGTATCACGGGCACGGCACTTGAACCAAGGATAGCCTGCCAGCAGATAGCGCTCATCGTTGTCGTCAAGTTTCTTCGAATCTCCACTACGGCGATCGCGGAAATGGAACTGGTGGGCTGCGCACACCAGACTGTGATAGAAGTTATCACGCGGCTTGCGGTCGGCCACTTCCTCTTCCCAGAGCTTCTTCAGCGAGGAGCTCTTGATCAGCGAGGTAGAACCTGAGAACACGATGCTCTCACCCTTCTTGATAGGCATCTCGAAATAGCCGGGCACGTAGAGATCCTCGTTCGAAGCATAGCCACGCTCCTGCTCCTTCGGATACTCCACACCACGATACCAGTCGGGCTGGAAGATGAATTCATTCTTCTTCGAGAACTGCATGTAGAGATCGGGGTAGCCGGCATACATACAAGTCTTGATACCATTGTCAACCTGAGTGTACTCACGGCTGGCAGTCATGTTCTCATGAGTGAACTGCCTGACGCTTCGGAAGGCCAGGAATGGACGGAATCTCAGCGTAGTAGCCGAGTGGCCATCAACCAGCGTATAGCGGATCAGGATACGATCCTCGTAATGGTGGAAGATGACCTCCTTCTTCAAAATAACACCGCCAACCCTGTACGTCGTCGTCGGTACGAGACTGGCATCAAACTCACGGATGTACTTGTGTCCGTTAGGACTGAAGTTGTTGCCCTGATACTTGTGGAGCCCCAGGTTGAATTCCGCTCCGTGCTGGATGACCGTACAGTCGAGCGACGACAAGAGCACATGGTTCTCATCGTCGAGCTCTGGTACAGGAACAACCAGCAGACCGTGATACTTGCGCGTGTTGCAGTCCACAAGCGTCGAACTGCTATAAGCGCCAGATCGGTTGGTCCGGAGTAATTCACGACGGAGACTCTCCTGCAAGTTAGTCATCACGGCTTTCTCAAATCGTAAATAGCTCATAGTTCCTAATAGGTTTTTATAATCAATAATGATGTTTTAGCATTCATTCTTCAAAGGTACGCATTTTCCGCTTTCCGACAAAATATTCCGCTAACATTTAACAATTATTTGGTGAAATACAACACTGTCGGCAGGTTTCTCGGGGAAAGGATGCAGAAAAGCCGAACGAACCATACGGCAAGCTGGGAGTTTAGATAGCCCAAACTACCGTTTGGCTATAGGCAAACAACTGTTTGGCTATAGCCAAATGACCGTTCGCCTATAGCCAAATGCGAACGGCTTTCAGACCTCATCTACAGCAAATACCTGGTATAGCCTGACGGATGGAAATCATCAGGCAGGAATCAGGAAATTGACCACCTCCTGTTCAACGCTGATACGGTAGGAGCCGACGGGTGTCTTCATCAGCCTACCGTCGATACCGACCATCGCATGCTTGGCATAATCCACCGTCACCTCCTTCGTACGGAAGGGATGCACACTGCGGTGGTTCAGGAAACGGCCTGTCATCAAGAGCCAGATGCCTTCTATCAGCTGAACCACCTCTGGATGGTAGACCACGCTGACATCGAGCATGCCGTTATAAGGAACGGCGTTGGGAGTCTGTCCGTAGCCAGGACCACTGCCGATGCAGACGGTCATCACCTTACGATCTATCTCGTCGCTGTTGATTCTCAGCTTCATCTTATATTCCATGCGGTGGAAGAGCATGACGAAGAGCGAGGATACAAAAGATAAGGTACGCGAGCCGAACAGTCGGCGTGTCTGACGACGAAGGTTCATGATATCGGCAGTCATACCGATGTTAATGCAGTTCAGGAAATAACGATGGCATTTCTCCCCGTTGGCATTCGAGTAGCGGATACAGCCGAGGTCAACCTTCCGCACTCGGCGTTTTGTCAGCCAGTCGACAGTCTGCTCAATGTCATCTTCATCAAACTCCCAGAAGCGGGCAAAGTCGTTCATCACACCGTTGGGAATCACACCTAAGGCAATGCTGTCGCGCACATCCTTCTCCTCCATCATCAGACAGTTCACCGCATCGTTCAGTGCCGAGTCGCCACCGATGATGATGAGGGTCTTATAGCCGTTGGAGATCATCATTTTGACGAGGCGCTCCACGCTCTCCGTAGACTCGCTCTGCACCATGTCGTACTGTACGTGGTGTGCATTGAGAGCCGCTTCAATCTTCTCCCAGCGTTTGTGAGGGCTGGTGAATCCTGTCTTCGGGCAATAAAGAATGCCCCATCTTGCCGTTTCCACTGACATTTGTTCCTTTGATCTTTAAGTATTAAGCATTATGCCTTATGATTTCTTTGATGGTTGCCACCTTTTCCTCAATGGGGAGGGTGGCGTCGATCCAGTTGATATTGAATCCCCTGCGCTCCATGCCACGGAACCAGGTCATCTGCCGCTTAGAAAACTGGTGGATGGCGATCTCGAGCCGGGTGAACATCTCGTCGTAGGAAGTCTGACCTACGAGATACTCCGTCACGAACTTGTATTCCAGTCCGTAATATATCAAGTCATCAGCAGGAATACCCTCGGCGAGCAGAGCCTTCACCTCGTCGACCATTCCTTCCTCTAATCGAGCCTTCAAACGCCGTGTGATCTTCTCACGCCTCAGTTCGCGGTCGATGTCGATGCCGATGATGACGCTCTCCACAGGCGGGAGCTCTCTTTTCGGCAAAGGATGCTGCAGGTTGTAACTCTCTATCTCTATGGCACGTATAGCCCGCTGACAAGAGTCCACATCGGTGGTGTTGTGCATATTCGAGCCCGTCTTCGCCTTCAGCTCTGTGAGCATCTGAGTCAGTTCTTCGAGCGACTTCCCTTCAAGACTGTCGCGCAGTTCCTGGTTCTGCGGCACCGGTGAAAGCTTGTAACCCTTGAGCACAGCCTCGATATAGAGTCCCGTCCCTCCGCAGAGAATAGGCACAACTCCCCTACTCCGGATATCCTGATAGGCATCGAAGAAGTCCTGCTGATATTCGAAGAGGTTATATTTCGTTCCAGGCTCCCGAATGTCGATCAGATGATAAGGTATCAACTTGCCGTCAACCACATAGTCCGCCAAGTCCTTACCCGTGCCGATATCCATCCGACGATATACCTGACGGGAGTCCGCAGAGATTATCTCTCCACCGATTTCCGCTGCCAGACGTGCTGCCACAGGGGTCTTCCCTGAGGCCGTCGGACCTAATATCGTGATCATCCTCTGCATATTCTATCAGGGACAGCCCTTAGTCATTGACATCAGGTCCGATGGGTTTCTTACGGGGTCCAGGGATGAAGTTGGCATCATCACCCCATTTGCAGTCGTTATCCGGCTCTTTCAGCTGAGCCCTTGCACCGATAATGGGATGATAGACCTCACACCCGAAGAGTGTGATCTCCTCATTACTGGAGAACAGAGGTGCCTCTGCCCAGTTGGCGAAGAAACGACAATGAGAGAACGACGTGTTCTCACTGGCGTTGTTGGTAATGAGAGTATATTCGCGATTGCTAAAGAAATCACAATCACTGAAGGTGACATAGGAAGAACTCCATAGCTCCATGATACCATAAGTACAGTCATGGATATTGGAACTGCGGACTGTCAACGTGTTGGTCTCACGGGCTACAATGCCGTATGTGCCACAGCCATAGAGGTCGCAACTGACAATCTCATTATGACGACCCCCCACAACACCGATGACACCACCGTCGCAATAGCCGCCCTCGGTATGGCCGATGGTCAGGTTCTCTACCTTGCAGTTCTCACAGTCAATGAAGTTCAGGCAGTAAGAGTAGCGGGGATCCACCTCGATACTGGAATTCTGCTTGCCGCGGATGACGAGATTGCGGAAATTCTTCAACGTGAGTTGCTGTCCGTCGTTGGCATATTCACTGACAATAACCGGAATCTCCCCACCACGTTCAGCAATCGTCACCCAGGAACGGCCAGGGATGTTTGCGAACTTGTCCTCCTGCTCAAGAATGCGAGAGAGGTTCAGGTGTATGTCTTCGTCAATCTGAACTATACGGTCATTGCCAAGGGCATTGATAAACTGTTCCTCAGTAGTGACCGAGATAACACCATCGACAGCCTCTACCATCTTTGAAGCCGGTGCGGCATTCTCATAACGTACACGGTTATCATCACTGACAGCCTCCTCACTCTTCAGTAGTTGGATGTTGGTCATCTCTATGACACTCAGCTTCACGCTACTATTGTCGGCCACAGGTTTGTACCAGGGCTGGTTGGTGAAATAATCCTTTAAGTCCTTAGACTGGAACTTCCAGCCGTGACGCGCTAGGATCTCATTGCGCATCAGCCTCAGCTGGGGCTTGGAGAAACGTCCCAGGTAATGAGTGTTCATCAAGTAGTTCTGCAGCATCCAGCTGACCTCGCGCTCACTGGCTATCTTCTCCTGAGCCACACAATTCTTGAGGTTATCAGGTGTCAACGTCAGCGTATAGCAACAGTCGCCGTTAGGTTTGCGGACAGCCAGGAAATACATACCCTCCTGTCTGACATAGTCTACCCGCCAACCTGCCTCACCACGGATAAAGAGCCAGCCTTGGGAATTTCCGGGAGCCAAAGAATAGCGACCTTCCGTCTGCTGGTCCTTTTTCAGCAGGAACCTGTCGCCTCCCATTTCCAGACTCTCGCCTTCCATCCTGACATCGCCATTGTCATCAACATAAGCCGTATACAGTCGCTCGCCATCCCACCAACGGGAGCCATCCTTTATGGTCTGTGCATACGAAATCAAAACAGAAAGGTTTAATGTGAACAATACCACTATGACCTTTGCTAACAACCCATCATTATGCATCATCTCTTTTCTCATACGCGTACCTTATTATTAATAATATAACAATTCTCTTTACATTCCTATTTTGGTGCGAGAAGCGAAGCCTGCCTCAAGGTCATCGATTGTAAGCTCAGTCAAGACCTCCTTACTCAATCCTTCACGTCCACCCAAACGGTTGGCCTGAGCCTGAATAGACTTTTCAAAGACATTCCTGGCAAAACGAGCATTTCCGAAGTTCCGGTCCTTGTGGGCAACAACATATTCGAATTGTTCCTTGAGATAGTTTTCCGTTTCCTCCGATATCGTATACTGATTCTTCCTCATATACATCTTGAAGATGTCTGTCAACTCTTTCGGCGAATAATCGGGGAAATCTATATAGCGATTGAAACGCGACTGAAGTCCAGGATTAGAGTCGATGAAGCGCTGCATCTCGTCTTTATAGCCAGCCACAATCACCACCAAGCGGTCACGATAGTCCTCCATACGCTTCAAGATGGTAGAGATCGCTTCCTGACCATAATCATTGCCGCTGCCACCCTCCGGCACAAGCGAGTAGGCCTCATCGATAAAGAGGACACCGTCAAGGGCCTGGGAGATGACCGTATCTGTCTTGGGACCCGTCTTTCCGACATATTCTCCCACGAGTCCGGCACGGTCTGTCTCAACGGTGTGACCTTTCTTCAACACACCAAGATCCTTATAGATCCTACCCACGATACGAGCCACCGTCGTCTTTCCTGTACCTGGCGAGCCATAGAACACAAGATGATATGACACTTTTGCTGTCTTCAAGCCTTTTGCCTCGCGCTGCTTCTGCAATTTCACGAAGTTGGCCAGCGAGCGCACCTCCTTCTTCACCGCCTCAAGACCAATCAGGTCGTCGAGTTCCTGATAGGGATCTCCTTCCAGGGGTTCGTTCACGATGACGGAGTCTTTCTTCTCCACCTGTTCTGTCTTGTCCTTGTTTTCATCTGTCACATCCGTCTTCTCATCATCATCTGAAAAGATAGCCACTACGACTATCAGAATAAAGAAGCCGATGCTCAGACAACCACAGCCTTTGAAAATTTTACCTAAGACTCGCTTAATGTCATCCATATATCCACTTATTTATGATTTTAGAGTTCTTATAGTTCACTTTCGACATAATGCCGCCACAAAGGTACAAACTTATTTCCGAATTTCCAAGGTTTCAACCATTTTTCTTTGATGTTTATAGTAACCCATACAAATAAAAAGAGGACACGCCTAATAGCATGCCCTCCTTGGATTATACCTAAAATACAACTCTTATTTGAGCTCAGCGAGGTACTTAATGGTGCGAACCATCTGAGAAGTGTAAGAGTTCTCATTGTCGTACCAAGAAACGACCTGAACCTGATAGGTATCGTCGTCGATCTTGCTAACCATGGTCTGAGTAGCGTCGAACAGAGAACCGAACTTCATACCGATGATATCAGAAGAAACGATCTGATCCTCAGTGTAACCGAAGCTCTCGGTACCAGCAGCCTTCATGGCAGCGTTGATACCCTCCTTAGTGATGTCCTTACCCTTCACAACGGCAACCAGGATAGTGGTAGAACCTGTGGGAGTGGGAACGCGCTGTGCAGAACCGATCAGCTTACCGTTCAGCTCGGGGATAACCAGACCAATGGCCTTGGCAGCACCTGTAGAGTTGGGAACGATGTTCTGAGCACCGGCGCGGCTACGACGGAGGTCACCCTTGCGCTGAGGACCGTCGAGGATCATCTGGTCGCCAGTATAAGCGTGGATGGTAGACATGATACCAGACACGATGGGAGCATAGCCGTTCAGGGCAGCAGCCATAGGAGCCAGACAGTTCGTTGTGCAAGAAGCAGCAGAGATAACGGTGTCGGCGGGAGTCAGGGTCTTGTGGTTTACGTTGTAAACGATGGTGGGCAGGTCGTTGCCGGCAGGAGCAGAGATAACAACCTTCTTGGCACCAGCCTGGATGTGGGCAGAAGCCTTCTCCTTAGAGGTATAGAAACCTGTGCACTCAAGAACAACGTCTACACCCAGCTCACCCCAAGGCAGCTCTGCAGCGTTGGGCTTTGCATAGATGGTGATCTCCTTACCATCAACGATGATTGAGTTCTCGGTAGCCTCAACAGTGTGCTTACCCTCACCGAACTTGCCAGCGAAACCACCCTGAGCGGTATCGTACTTCAGCAGGTGAGCAAGCATCTTCGGGCTTGTCAAATCGTTGATTGCTACTACTTCATAACCTTCAGCCTCGAACATCTGACGGAAAGCGAGGCGACCAATACGGCCAAAGCCGTTAATAGCTACTTTTGTCATTTTACTTTGTTTATTTAAATGGGTTATACCTAAAAATATCTATTTTTTTTGCCTTTTGAGCAATTTTTTTTGTTTTCGGATGCAAAGTTACAAAATATTTCTTATTTTTGCACACAGTTTTATACTAAATTAAAGTGAAAAGTTAAAAGTTAAAAGTGAAAAGACTCTAAATCGCAGTTGACAAGTTGGAGATTGCAAAACAAAGATTACAATTCACCATTAAATATAACATTAAAATTTTAAGATTATGGGATTTATTAAAGAATTCAAAGAGTTCGCCGTTAAGGGCAACGTCATGGACATGGCTGTCGGTGTGATCATCGGCGGTGCATTTGGCAAGATTGTGACCTCATTGGTCAGCGACGTCTTGATGCCTGTCATTGGAAAGCTGACAGGCGGCATTAGTTTCACCGATCTTTTCATCAACCTCGGCGACGGCAACTATCAGACGTTGGCAGCTGCTCAGGAAGCCGGAGCTGCTGTTCTGGCCTACGGACAGTTCATCCAGAACATCATCGACTTCATCATCATCGCCTTCTGTATCTTCCTGATGATCAAGGGCATGAACAAGCTGAAAAAGGAAGAGCCCGCTGCTCCTGCTGAGCCTGCAGCCCCCAAGGGTCCGACTCAGGAAGAGTTGCTCGCTGAGATTCGCGACCTTCTGGAGAAGAAGTAAACTACCATTATGATTATATAGAGACGGCACCCTTCGTGTCGTCTCTATATCTTTTTGTACGAAAAGGAAACATCAGAAATTAAAGCCAACGGTGGCAAAGAATGTTCCTGTACGGGATGTTTCAAAATAATCGCGAGAGATATTCGACAGTCCAAAGTCATAGCCCAGTTCGGCATATACAAAGTCATACTGAACACCGCAACCGATTCTGATACCACCATCGAAGCGCTGGAACCCCTCCTTGCTGTCGAAAGAGCTATAGGCCTGACGTTGTCCGAAGTTCTTAATCTTACCGGCTACGCCCACAGCCAGATATCCTCCCACATAGGGCTGAACACTGAACAGACGGTCTACGTCAATCATATACTTCATCACCAACGGCACCTCCAGATAGTCGAGGCTGTAGGAGAACTTTGTACCGTCACAGAACCCCTTTCCACCTTTCTCGATATACGAGAGTCCTACCTCAAAATATACTGGCGAACGATAAGCCACCTGGAAGCCCATCACTGCACCGACATTAAGACCCGTTTTTACCGAACCACCGTCAAGATACCTGTCATCAGAGTTCACCGTAGCGAAAGCGGGGCCAATACGAAGGCCATAATACACATCGGTGGCACTGTGATGAGGAGCACGCACTACCGGAGGCCTGTTATAATGTGGTCTGCCATACTGAGCGAAGGCAGGCACCGCGAGCATGAAGCTCATCAAAGCAATCATCATTCTTTTCATAATCGTAACGTTTTAATTGGTTCACGGTGCAAAGATAGACTATTCACACCAATAAAGAAAAGGATTTCCCCTACTCTTTCTAAGGGGAAACCCTAAACATGAGTTCAAAAGCCCGCCTCGATAGCGGGCTTTATCCATATTTTCACTTGAACTTATACGGCAGGTCGCCTTTAGCCCAGTTAGTACCGTCACCCCAGCCAGGATTCTGTTCCAAGACGCCTTCTGACAGTGTCACCTGGTCCTCAGGAATCTTGAAGAAGCCGCCTTCCGTCTCGTTGTAGCGCTGCATGAAGTCGTTGGTGAAGGCATACTCTCCAGGGATACCCTGATTCAGGATCTTGTTACCTACCTGATTCCTCACTTTCTCCTGCACATCACCCCAACGGCGCAAGTCGTTCCATCGGAGAGCCTCGAAGCAGAGCTCATAGCGGCGTTCCTTCTTCAGGTTCTCTATGCTATATGGGATATCAGGCAGTTTGGCACGTTCACGGACGGCATTCAGACCGCTCTTACCGTTATAGATGGCTTTACCATCAGTCAACTCTGAATGCATCAAAAGCACATCGGCAAAGCGGAGCCACACAAGCGACTGAGTCAAACCCGTCTGACGGTTGTTCTCACTGCCGTAGAAGTAACCATAGCTCAACATACGCTGACCGCTCTCTGGATCGATAGCCTCACAACCGATATACTTCTTGGCCAGCAGATTGGTATTCTCCACCTCCTTGG
>Ga0247608_10007700_pt1 | contig 10991 bp, 14 predicted proteins | sample 176DNAGHGlowgp2_FD_193490 | JGI IMG/M metagenome (GOLD analysis project Ga0247608, IMG submission 193490) | Sheep rumen microbial communities from Palmerston North, Manawatu-Wanganui, New Zealand - 1766 DNA GHGlow gp2 | ecosystem: Host-associated > Mammals > Digestive system > Stomach > Rumen ... | reverse complement strand
ATACTGAATATGGACTTATGATAACTATTAATAATCATTTAGATAAATATGATCAAGTATTTATAGCTGAAATGGGTGCATATGTTAGAGGTGAAATTAAAACTTTATGTGATATGGTTCATCCTAAGTATGGTATTTTAACTAAAGTTGGTACTGCTCACTTAGAATCATTTAAATCAAGAGAAAATATTCAAAAAACTAAATTTGAACTTATTGAATCACTTCCTAGTGATGGATGTGGTGTATTAAATAGAGATGATGAATGGCAAGTATCTTATAACTTAAAGAATAATGTTAAGATACTATGGATAGGTGTAGATACTAAAGATGAAGTTGATGTTAGAGCTACTAATATTAAATGTAATAATAATGGTTCTACATTTGATGTTATCTTTAAAGGAGATAAAAAGAAATATCCATTTGAAACTAAATTGTTAGGTAAAAACAATGTATATAATATCCTAGCTAGTATTGCTTTAGGTAAAGAACTTGGAATGAGTATTACTGAACTACAAGCTGGTGTTAGAAAAGTAAGACCTGTAGAACATAGACTTGAACTTAAAAATCTTGGTGGAATGTATATGATAGATGATGCATATAACTCTAATCCAGTAGGAGCAGAAATGGCTGTTGATGTACTTGGTATGATGCCTGGAGTAAGAGTAGTAGTAACACCTGGTATGATTGAATTAGGTGATAAACAAGAAGAGTATAACTTCGAGTTCGGAAAACAAATAGCTAAGAAAGCAGATTATGTAATTCTAATTGGAGAAAAGATAACTAAACCAATATATAATGGATTAATAGATGCTGGATTTAAAAAAGACAATATTCATATACTTAATGATGTAGTAGATAGTTATCCATTAGTTAGAAAATTAGCTGGTAAAAAAGAAGTATATGCTTTATACGAAAATGATTTACCAGACAGTTATAATGAAAAATAGAAGACATTGTCTTCTTTTTTTGTAAACAGTGTCAAATATATTAAAAAATATATAGATTTTTATAAGAATATGTTATAATTTATATAGAATAGAGGGATGAATATGAAAGATGTAAGTATTTTAACTAATAATGGAGTAAACGTAAACAAAGCATTAGAACTATTTGGTGATATGGCTACTTATGATGATACATTAAAAGATTTTTTATCAGAAATAGATGAAAAGTTAGCTAATATTAAAAAATATAAAGAAACTGGAGATATGGCTAATTATGCGATTTTAGTTCATAGTTTAAAAAGTGATTCAAAATATTTTGGATTTGAAAAATTAGCAGAACTAGCATATAATCATGAAATGGAAAGTAAAGCTAATAATATGTATTATGTTACAGATCATTATGATGAATTAATGACTGAAGCTAATCGTATTTTATCTGTAGTAAAACAATATATGGGTGTACAAACTGGTACTTTCCAACAAACAGTAAAACCAGTAATTATCAAAGATAAAAATATCTTAGTTGTAGATGACTCTAATGTAGTTAGAAACTTTGTATATAAAATATTTAATAATGAATATGATGTATTAATAGCTAATGATGGTAAAGAAGCAATAGATATATTAAATAGTAATGTAGATGATAAGATCGTTGGAGTACTTCTTGATCTTAATATGCCTAATGTAGATGGATTTGCAGTACTTGACTATTTTAAAAATGCTAACTTATTTAATAGAATTCCAGTAGCTATTATTACTGGTGAAGGTAGCGAAGAAAATGTAAAACGTGCATATACTTATCCAATAGTAGATATGCTTCAAAAACCATTTAATGAAGTTAATGTTAAAAATATAGTAGATAAATTAATTATGATACATGATATGAATAAAGGTGCTTAAAGCATCTTTTTCTTATGTTTTAGTAAAAAAATGTTGAAAAATAAGGAATATTGAGTTATAATCTTATGTAGTTAAGAGGTTTATACCTTTAGAACTCGGAAGGAGGGGAAATTAATGACACAAGTAGCGGTAAAAAATGGAAATCTTGAATTTGCATTAAAGAAATTTAAACAAAAAGTAGCAAGAGACGGAGTCCCTTCTGAATGTAAGAAAAGAGAAGGTTATGATAAACCAGGAGTAAAAAGAAGAATAGCTAAAAAAGAAGGAATTAAAAATACTCGTAAACGTAATAAAGCGAGTCGTGGTAGAGACTAATTAATTAGTCTCTTTTTTAAAAGAAAGAGGGTAACTATGAAGAATAAAAAGATAGTATTAATCTTATTATCAATAATGGTTTTTAGTAGTTTATGGTTACTATCTAGTGGTATGCCATATTCACATGACATACATTTTCATTATGATAGAATGATTGGACTTTCTAGAACTATTAGAAACGATAATTTTTTAGCTTTAATACATGATTATTTTTATGGATATGGCTATGCATCTGGATTATTCTATGGTAATTTCTACTTATATGTACCAGCATTATTAAATATATTAGGTTTATCTTATATGTCATCATTTAAAATATTATATTTATTAATTAATATTTTAACTACTATAAGTATTTATTATGTATTAAAAAGTATCACCAAAGATAAAAAAATATCAGTAATTGGAACTATTATTTATATGTTTTCTAATTATAGAATAGTTGATGTTTTTGTACGTGGTGCCTTAGGTGAAATGCTAGCATTTATGATAATACCATTCGTAATACTTGGATTGTATGAAATAGTTTATAGAGATTATAAGAAGTGGTATATTTTTAGTATTAGTTTTGTGTTATTACTATTAGCACATTTAATATCAACTTTCTTATTAGCGTTATTTGCATTTATATTTATATTATGTAATTATAAGAAATTTATTGAGGATAAGAATAGAATTAAATACCTTATGATTTCAGGTATTGTTGGTTTATTACTTGGATCATTCTTCTTACTTCCAATAATAGAACAAAAACTATATGGAAATATTAGTATTTTTGAAGGTAAGAGTGTTTTCTTACCACAAAAAGATATAGTAACATTTAAAGATTTCTTAATTCCTACTAATTTCTTTAATAAGAATCTGGGTATAGTATTGATATTATTATTACCAATAAGATTCTTTATAAAGAAAGATAAAGTAAAAGAAAAAGATTTATTAAAACTAGCTGATACATTCTATATATTAGGAATAATAGCTTGGATATTCACAACTAAAATATTCCCTTGGAATGTTGTTGGTAATAGTTTAAGTTTTATTCAATTTCCATGGAGACTTTTAATAGTAACAACACCATTCTTAGTATTTAGTTATTGTATATATTTTAAATACTTAGATAATAAGAAACTATTAAAAGGAATATATTGGTTTGCTGTAATAGTATCAGTATCAGAAATGTTATTATATAGTGTTCAATATGGATATAGAAAGATCCAGTATAATACATTCCCTAAGAATGAAATTGGAACTGGTGAATATCTAATATACAAAACTAATGTTAAAGATTTTGATAAGATTAAACATGATGTAGTTACTAATAATTCTAATATGAAAATAGATTATAATAAAAAAGGAACTAGAGTAACTATTAAATATTCTAATAATAATAAATCTAATACATATATTGAAATACCAATATTTAATTATTATGGATATAAAGCTAGTGGAGCTAAACTTGAAAATGGAAAGAATAATGTAATTAGATTAAATATTAAAGATACTGAAGGAACAATTAAAGTATCATATAAAGGTACAAGTATTCAAAAAGTATCTTATGTAGTATCTTGTATTACACTACTAGGATTAGTAGTTTATATAATAAAAGAAAAGAGGAATGAAAATGGAATTAGTTAAAAGATTAGATGAAGAAATTATTCAATCAATGAAGGATAAGAATACTGTTAAACTTGCTACATTACGTGGAGTTAAAGCAGCAATGAAACAAGCAAACATCGATAAGAAAATTGAAATTACTGATGAATTATTAATTGATGTAGTATCTAAAGAAATTAAAACACGTAATGAATCAATTAAAGAATTTGAAAAAGGTAATAGAACTGATTTAGTTGAAAAGACTAAAGAAGAAATATCTTATATTGAAACTTATTTACCTGCTCAATTATCTGATGAAGAATTAAATGAAATAATTGATAAAGTATTTGCTGAAGTAAATCCAACTGGTATGTCTGATATGGGTAAAGTAATGGGTAAAGTTACTCCACTTGTTAAAGGTAAAGCAGATATGGGTAAAGTATCATCAATTATTAAAGGTAAGTTAGCTTAAGCAAGGAAATCCTTGCTTTTTTTACTACTTCATGATATAATATAGATACTTTTTGGGGTGATATTATGGTAAAAGATTTAATGGTTGGTATGTTCTCACTATCAAAAGAAGAACAATATAAACTAGAACCGGAGATAATTAATAGTAATGATCCATTAATAATGTATTCATATGCAAAGAATATAAAAAAAGGAAAAGATATAAAGAATTTAGAAGATAAATTTTTAAGTTTAGAAAATAATGATCATGTATACTATTGGTGTTATGATATGCCTGAATCTGATGCATATAGATGTATTAATATACTACATAATAAAAAGGATACAGAAGATTATATTGATACATTAGTAGAAAAGTATTTATTAACTGGTGAACAAACACTTATGAATAAAGATTCTAAGTGTTCAAAGAAATAAAGACTAATATATTTAGTCTTTTTTTCATACTATTTTATAGGTGATTATATGCTTAATATTAGAAGTTTTATAAACGATACATCTTTTCAGATACTATATAAAGATAATACTTTAGATATTATAAATTATACTAATATTAACTATATGGAAGATAGTAAAATATCTATTAGTTATATGAATAATAAATTATTAATAAAAGGAACTGATTTAACTGTAAAAAAACTATTAGAAAGTGAAATATTAATTACTGGTAATTTTGTTTCAATAGAGTTTGATAGATGAATTATTATGATTTAAAAATAACTGGAAGAGATGTTAAAAGATTTATAAATAATCTTTATAGAATGGGTATTAATTTTTATAATATTAAGTATTTAGATAAAAATGTAATTATAAAAGTAAATAGAAATGATTATTTAAAGATAAAACAAATTAAAACTATTTATGAAATAGAAATAGTTAATTATTATGGAATAGTTAAATATAATAGTTTTATTAATAAATATAAAATATTTTTAATTATATTAGTTATTGGTTTTATATTATTTTTGGGATTAACTAATATTATATTCGATGTAGAAGTAGTACATAATAATAAAGAATTAAAAGAGTTAATTATGTCTTCATTAGAAGAAGAGGGTATTAGTAAATATAAGTTTTGTGTTAGTTTTAAAAAGAAAGAAAAGATTAAGAAAAATCTTTTAGATAAATATAAAGATAAAATAGAATACTTAGAGATTAAAAGAAGTGGTACTAAATATATTATTTTAGTTGAAGAAAGAAAGAGTAAGAATAATAAACAAGATAATACTCCATGTGATATAGTAGCTAAAAAAAGTGGAGTAATAACTAAAATATCTGCAAGTAGTGGTGAAGTAATAGTTAAGAAGGATCAGTATGTCAAAAAAGGTGATATATTAATAAGTGGATCTATTCATAAAAATGATAATATTGTAGCTAATGTTAAAGCCGAAGGAAATGTATATGCTGAAACCTGGTATACAGTTAGCGTAGAACTACCATATCACTATTATGAAAAATATAAAACTAATAATTCTAAGAAAAGTATTGGTATTAAGTTTTTGAATAAGAGTATTAGATTTAATAAATATAAATCATATGATAGTGATAATATTTATTCGATTAAGAATCATTTATTACCTATTGAAATAACTTTAGATAAACTTTCTGAAACTAAGGTAGTAGACCAAGTTTATACTATGGAAAATGCTAGTTTTAAAGCTAAAGAAATAGCTAAAAAACGTCTAATTGAGTCAATTGGTGAAGATATTCAAATAACATTCGAAAAAAAATTGAAAAGTGAGCAAAAAAATAGTAAAATATATGTAGTAATGTTTTATAAAGTAATAGAAAATATTACAAACTATAAAGATGTTGATCTAATAGTTGGAAACTAGGTGATTTTATGATAACACCTCTTGATAATACGGTTAAGGAAGTTATGGAATTTACATGGCCTATGATGTTTATATGTGCTATGACACTTGCTTCTATTAGAATAGCGTATTTAATTAAACATAAAGAGGAGTTTGTTTTATACAAAGAGATATTTCATTTATTCTTTATGATATATATATTGTGTCTATTCCAGATAGTTACTTTTGAAGAATCAACTACTGCTTTAGATGGAAATAATATAGTTCCATTTAAAGAAATATTTAGATATAGTGTAGGAAGTAGATTATTCTTTAAGAATGTTATTGGAAATATAGTTTTGTTTATACCTTATGGTTTATTTGCTTCAATGTATTCTAAAACAGAAAAACCATTTCATGCGTTTGGATTAGTTTTATTTGCATCAGCTACAGTTGAAATAACTCAAGTTATGATTGGTAGAGTATTTGATATAGATGATATCATTTTAAATATAGCTGGTGGTATGATTGGATATTTAATATATTATTTAATAAATAAAATTGGTGAAAGATTACCTAAGGTATTTAGAAGTCATATGTTCTTAAATGTCTTAGCTAGTTTATTAGTAATACTATTAGTTAGTTATGTTTGGACGGTGGTAGCTTAATGAATACGTATAGTATATTTAATGAAACAGATAAAAACTTAGATGAGTATATGGACAAGCTATATGGTTTATTAGAATATGCTTTAAAGAAAGAAAAATTAGATAATGTAGAGTTTAATGTTATCTTTGTAGATAGCAATAAAATACACGAAATAAATAAAGAATATCGTGGTATAGATAGAGTTACTGATGTTATTAGTTTTGCTTTAGAAGATAATTTAGATATAGAACTTGATCATAGATTACTTGGAGATATTTATATTTGTGTAGAACGTGCAGAAGAACAAGCAAAAGAATATGAACATTCTTTTTTAAGAGAAATATCATTTTTAATGATACATGGGCTTCTTCATTTACTTGGATATGATCATATGAAGGAAGATGAAGAAAAAATAATGTTTGGAAAACAAGAAGAAATATTAGATGGATATGGTATTAGGAGGGATAGCTAATGGAAAAAGTAAAAAGAAGAAAAGATGATGGTAGTTTTTTAACTAAATACATTCGTAGTTTTAAACATAGTGTAGATGGTATTGTTTACTCAATAGAACAGGAAATAAATATTATTCTAATTATGGTATTAACACTTATGGCTTTAGGTGTTGGATTCATGTTAGAAATATCTAAAATAGAATTATGCTTAGTAGTACTTAGTATGGGTGCAGTAATGGCATCAGAATTAATTAACTGTGCAATAGAAGCAACAGTTGACTTAGTAACACTTGATATACATCCACTAGCTAAAATAGCTAAAGATTGTGCTAGTAGTGCAACACTAATCCTAGTGTTTGGTGCATTGTTTGTTAATGGAATTATCTTTATTCCAAAAATTATAGATTTGTTTTAGGTGATTAAATGAAAGAAAAATTATTAGAACTTGCAAACAATTCATATAGCCCTTATTCAAAGTTTAGAGTAGCTACTATTTTAGTTATGAAAGATGGAAAAGAAATACCTGGAGTAAATGTGGAAAATGCTGCTTATGGATCTTCTATATGTTCTGAAAGAAGTGCAATAGTAAGTGCTATAAGTTTAGGTTATAAAAAGGGTGATTTTAAAGAATTACATTGTATGTGTGCTGATAGTAAAAAAATTAGTACAAGTTGTTTTGGATGTAGACAAGTAATATCTGAATTCTTTGATAAAGATGCAGAACTTTTCTTTTATTCAAATACTGGAGATGTAGAAAAATATACTGTTTCTGAGTTATGTCCATATCCATTTGATGAGGATGATTTAAAATGAGAAGCGGTTATGTTAGTATAGTTGGAAAACCTAATGTAGGAAAATCTACATTGCTTAATAATCTTTTAGATATGCATTTAGCTATTACATCAGATAAAGCAGGAACAACTCGTAATATTATACAAGGAGTATATGAAGATTCTGATAGTCAAATAGTATTTGTAGATACACCAGGAATTAATAAACCTAAAGATAAGTTATCTTCTTTATTAAATAGAAAAGCTTATGTAGCTAATGATAACGTAGATTTAGTTTTATTTATGATAGATGTTACTAAAGGATATACTGATGCAGATAAAGTATTACTTGATAGATTAAAAGGTGAAGAAGTACCTGTAATCTTAATTATGAATAAAGTAGATAAGATAAATAAAGATATCTTACTTGGTAAAATAAATGAATATAAAGATTTATATGACTTTGTAGATATTTATCCATTATCTGCTTTAAAAGATAATTTAAAAGATCTAGTTAAAACAATTAAAAAATATTTACCTAATGAAGGTAAAATATTTGAAGATGATACAGTTACTAATATATCTACTGATTTTTATATTAGTGAAATAATAAGAGAAAAAGTTCTTCGTAAAACACGTGAAGAAGTACCACATGGTGTTACTTGTGTTGTTGAAGAAAGAGAAGAAAATAAAAATAGAGTAGTAATTAGCGCTGTTATTATAGTAGAAAAAGAATCACATAAGAGAATAATAGTTGGTTCTCATGGATCTATGTTAAAAGCTATTGGAACTGATGCAAGATGTGATTTAGAAGAATACTTTGGTAAAACAGTATACTTAAATTTATTTGTTAAAGTAATAGAAAATTGGAAAGAAAAAGATAGATATTTAAAAGAATTAGGAATAGATGATTTAGATAATTTTGAATAAAAAGATATTATTTATCCCAATATTATATTAGAGGGATGAATATGGAAAATAAATTATGGGAATTATTTAAAAAAACAGGAGATATTAGAATATATAATTTATTATTTAAAGTAGAAGGAAGTAAAAAGAATGGAAATAGTAAAAGTAGAGGGACTAGTTCTAAAGGAAACTAATTATTCTGAATCTAGTAAGATATTAAGTGTTTTTACTAAAGATTATGGAATTATTAGTATTATGTCCAAAGGATGCAGAAGCATAAAGAGTAAACTTAGGGGTATAAGTAATAAACTTGTTTATGCTAACTTTTATATTTATTATAAAAAAGATGGTATTTCTACTTTAAAAGATGCAGATGTAGTTGATTCTTTAAAGAATATAATGTTAAATATTGAGAATATTTCCTATGCTACTTATATATTAGATTTAACAGAACAAGTATATAAACATTCAGGATCTAAAGATATATTTCCTTTATTAATATCTACATTAAAAAAGATAAATGAAGGATATGATCCTTTTGTATTAACTAGTATATATGAATTAAAATTATTAGATTATTTAGGTATTAGACCTAATGTAGATAGCTGTAGTATATGTGGTAATACAAAAAGTATTATAACTATTTCTATACCAGATGGAGGTTTTATTTGCCAAAACTGCTATCATGGTGGTAAAATATATAACGACCAAATTATTAAACTGGTTAGAATGTTTATATATTTAGATATTAATAATATAACTAAAATTAGTTTAAAAGATCAAACTAAAAAAGAATTATCATTATTTATTGAAGAATATTATGATTCTTTATCAGGAGTGTATTTAAAAAGTAAAGACTTTTTAAAAAACATAAATAAAATAGAAAATAAATAGGGAAGTGTTGGAGTATGAAAAAAAAGGATTATCTTTACACAGGATTAGTATCATTGTGTATACTAGCAGTAGTATTTATTTTTAAAGGAATATTTCCATTTGGTAATAATTCTGTATTAATAGGTGATATGCATGATCAAATAACACCATTTTATTATCATTTACATGATGTTTTTTATGGTAGTAAATCACTACTAATAGATTATTCTACTAGTGGTGGAATAAACTTTATTGGTATTCTTGCATATTATATAATTAGTCCTTTTAGTATTTTAGCACTGTTAATACCTAGAGAAAATATATATTTGATTATGCCTATAATTGTGGCATTCAAGATTACAGCTTGTAGTTTAACTTGCTTATATTTTATTAGAAAATATTTTAAAAATATTCCCCCAACGCTTCAAGGGTTATTATCTATTATATATGCATTTTCAGGCTATGGATTAATAATGTATCAAATTACAGCTTGGATTGATGCAATGTATATGTTCCCACTTTTAATGGTTGGATTAAAGAAAGTATTAGATTATGAAAAACCCACTTTCTATATAATTACACTTACACTTAGTTTAATATTTAGTTTCTATGTAACTGTTATGAGTTTAATGTTTATTTTCTTGGCTTCAATTATATACATCTATGTATATAAAGAGAAGGAAGATAGAAAAAAAATAGTTGCATCATTAGGTATATCAACATTATTATCTGTATTGATTGCATTATTTATTATAATACCTTCATATATAGAAATATCTTCTTCATCAAGAATTGGTTTTAAACTTGCATCCTTATTAAACTCTAAAACAGGGCCATTAAGTGATAAACTTAGTATGATATCATTTGGTGGTGTTGTATACCTTGGATTAATATTATTATTTAAAAATTATAAGAAAAATGAAAAGTTTTTAAAGTTTTATGGACCAACACTACTATTGATGGTAATACCATTAATAATAGAACCAGTAAATAAAGTTTTCCACTTTGGTACTTATGCATCTTTCCCATATCGCAATGGATTTATAATGATGTTTTTATTAATACTTGGAGCTTGTTATGCATTTAATAATTATGAAGAAAGAAAAGATGAAGGTTTTGAAATAAATAAGTATGCATCTATATTTGCTTGCGTTGCTTCTTGTATATTAATATATAGATTTAGTTTAAGATATTATAATAGATTTCAAAGCACTATCTTTAGATTATCTATATCATTTGATAGTAAACTAATAATAGTTTTATTGGTAACTACAGCACTAGCTACTATGACTGCTTTTTCAATATTATCACTTAACAAAAAACTTA
>Ga0247608_10007698_pt1 | contig 10993 bp, 8 predicted proteins | sample 176DNAGHGlowgp2_FD_193490 | JGI IMG/M metagenome (GOLD analysis project Ga0247608, IMG submission 193490) | Sheep rumen microbial communities from Palmerston North, Manawatu-Wanganui, New Zealand - 1766 DNA GHGlow gp2 | ecosystem: Host-associated > Mammals > Digestive system > Stomach > Rumen ... | reverse complement strand
ATGCTTTGTCAAATTGAATAAAAAGCAAGATGCCATAACATTCTATGTAGATTACTATCTGAAAGGGAAAGCATATGTCAGCCAAATTATGACATCAGACTTGATTAATTCTATGTATCATGAGAAGTATAAGAAAGGGGTGAAAAATGGATTGGATCTTCAGCTTTTTGTTTTCCTAAATGCAACAGAAGATGAAAAGAAGAGTGCTCTACTTGAGAGATTTTGTAACTATAAAGATGTAGAACTGGTGTCTGACTTGATATCAGAATTAGATACAGAAATGAAAAATAGTCCGGAAAAAGTTGAGCTGTATTTATTCCTTCTTGCCTCTGAAGACATTTTGAGACATATGCTATATATTACCAGCACAAAGAAGATGTTGGAAGAACAGCAGAAGATATCTCAATATCTCACGACACTAAACACTTCTCCTCGGATAGATGATTATAAAGCTCTCAATCAGGAAATAGTGGACACAATGATAGTATACCAAAACATTAGGAAAATAGACGAAAGCAAAATATATGTAAATCAGGCGGCTCTCATGAAATATGAGTTTGCTGAACACGAAGGGCTATATAATCAATTTCGGAATCAGTTTGCCAATTCTGGTCAAACCAATTCATATTATATTGTTAACACTATTTCTGACTGGACAGACATAAATAAAGATAGAGCACTTATCAGGACGAAGGTAAAGTTCACAAGTAAAGCCTTTATAGATTCTGCTTGCCAAGTATTTACCGTGATTCGCGATAAGTTCCTATTTAGTAAGTTTGGCCTAAAGACATACTTAAGCACTCGAATTCGTCATGGGGTTTTGGAGGGAGTGTTAAGATCTGGATATGATGGATTGCATCTATTGTTGACCACAGTCAATAATAAGTACATTCCAACAAATTACTGGGTGAAAAAATATGGATTAACTCAAACGGAGCATCTTGACCTCACTAAGATGCTTGAGAAATTCTCCATTGGAGTTAACCATGCTATAGATTCATTTAAAGAGAATGCGCTTCAAATAAAAATCGAAGATACAGATAAGGGCATGTTCGATTATAGACTAACTCCTGATGACATGTGCTATGCAACAGTTTATTCAAATACAAAAACAGAAGATTATAACCATTTTTGTATGGTCCTTATGGAATATATGCTAAAAATGGCTAATAGTAGTCTCGTAAATATACGAAAGGAGATAAATGACAATTTGAAAAATACACTTAATAAACTTGTGGACAATTTATCTCAGGACATTCAGGTATTTGCAGAGCGTCATTTTTATGATGAACTAAATAGAGCTGTGATAAATGCGAGGACCGAAACGATTCAGAAAATAGCTCATATAGAAAAATGGTTTTATCTACAAGATGCAAAGTTTGAAAATTTTTCTCTTGTTAAGCAAATGCAGGCTGTTTGGCAAATAACATCAAAAATGTATCCGAACATTATAGAAGACTTATCATTTGAAGGATTCGAAAATGATATTGTCATAAAATCAGAATATGTGATTCATATATCAGACATGCTAACCATCTTCTACAATAATATGTTTAGTTACAGTAAAGTAGAAAACCCAAGGCCATTCCGAATTTCTCTTGTTCGAGAAGGAAACAATGTAATATTAACATTTGAAAATAATATAAGCGAACATGAAGATTCTCTGAATGCCAAGTTTAAAGAAATGCTACAACTTGAAAGCCGGCTCCAAATGGAGGGAAGAAGCGGATTGGTTAAAGTAAATAAAATAATTAAAGCAGAACTTGGTTGTGAAAGAAATTTGCTAGAAATAAAAGCAGAGAATGGTAAATGTATTGCGTCTGTAGTATTGAACTTAAAGGAAATATGCATATGAAAAAGTTGCTCTTGGTGGAAGATTTACCAGAAAAAGCAGATGAAATAAAGAAGGAAATATTAAAAGAGTTTCCTGCAATGGTGATTGTTGAGAAATCGTCATACCATTCTGCCATTGAAGAAATATATAGGCATTATAATGATTATTTTCTCATTCTCTTAGATATATCTATGTCGACATTTGACGTCAACATAGAAGAAAATGGAGGCGTTCCAGAAACCTTGGCTGGAAAGAGGATATTAGAAGGTATGTACCTACGTGATATTCCTACAAAAGTGAAAGTTGTCACTATGTTTGAAAATTTTGATGGTAAAAGTATCAGCCAGCTTGATAAAGAACTGAAAGATGATAATCCTGATAGTTATGATGGTTTTATCTTCTTTTCTTTCAAAAAAAGTGATTGGAAGAAACAATTAACTAATTATATTCATTCGATAATATGATAAAAATACTGATTCTCGACGATTCTGACAGAAAAATCGACAAAATTAAACAGGTACTTGTTGAGGGATGTGACCTTCATGAAAATGATATTGAGGTCGCAAAGAGTGTTGCCAATGGAAGAAAGGCGATATCAAAGGATTATTTCGATCTTGTTCTGCTGGATCTTGTTCTTCCTTTATTTGAAAACGAAGAACCACAAGAAGAGGGAGGATTGAGTTTCATTCGTGAAATAATGTCAGCAGACGGAAGAGTGAAAGTTCCAGCTCAGATAATTGGATTGACAGAAAAGGCAAACGCCTATAATAAAGAAAAAGAAGAATTTCAGTCTCTTCTCTTCAATGTCATCCAATGCAAACAAGGTGATGCAGAATGGATAAATCAACTTAAATATGCTGTTAATTATTCCATTAGGTGTAAAGATTCAATAGAGAGTAGACTTCAAAACAGGAACAAATATGATATAGCTGTAATATGCGCTCTTTCTGAAGAATTTAAGCAAATGATTGAGGCTTTTGGCGGTGAAAACAAATGGCAAAGAATTCACGTGGAGGAAGATGTGCCATTTCAATTTAAGAGCACTGTAGTCACCACGGCAAACAATAATGATATACGTGTTGTTGCTGCAATGGCTGGACGTCCAGGTGTTATCCCGACTTCAGTATTGACGACTCTTATGTACACTCTCTTTCATGTAGATACAGTATTTATGACAGGATTTTCTGCGGGATTCCCTTCAAATCAATTGAAGCTTGGAGATATACTTGTAGCATCGTCTATTCAGGACTATGCATCAGGCAAGTTAAAAGATATAGATGGCAGTGTACAACTAATAAAAGAGATTCACCAAATAGAAGCATCGACAAGGCTGTCTCTTCCTATGCAGGAATTAATAGAAGATGATGATACACAATCGGCCATTATGTCAAAGATAAAGAAAGCACATTTACTTGTTGATGAGAGAGATTCGTATCAAGTCCAATGGTCTGCAACATGTTGTGGACCTTATGTGGTAACTTCTCCAGAAGTTGTTAAGGAGTTGCAAGAAAGTGATCGTAAGTTAGAGGGATTAGATATGGAAGGATTTGGATTATACCTTACTTCAAAATTATTATCAGGTAAAACTCAAAAGAATGCTCTTTGGATGAAAGGTGTTGGCGATTTTGCAGATCCAAACAAAGCAAATGGATATCATAAGACCTGTTCATTTGGAAGTGCTGTGTTATTGTATCGCTTTATAAAAGAAAAATTGTAATTATCTGCTAAATAAGAATAACCATCGCAACAAAGTCAAAATGAAGATTGTTTGAAAGACCAACTAATTAAGCCTTCGTCTTTCATTTCCAGAGTCTCCATACTCATGGAATTCCTATTTATGCTACAATTGTGACATTCATATACCATATCATAACCTAAACAAAGGTTAAATACGTTAAATCTGCTCCCGTTTTTACACATTCCAAAGCCGTCGATCCACTTTTCTACCGTTTAAAGCGTAAGTGATTGATTATCAATATTTAATATATTTGCATTTTGCTCAAACTTAGCAAATGCAAGCATCCCTAATTCCGTGACGAATATTGGCGATGGCGCTTTTTTTCATTGCTATGGTCTTTCAAGTGTAAGTATTCCCGGGTCAGTTGAGGTAATTGGCTCAAGTGCATTTAATGGCTGTGTAAATCTTGAAGAAATCGAACTTGGAAAAGGAATTAAATCTATTGGGAGAAGTGCCTTTTACGGCTGTTCTAAATTAAAAAATATTGTACTCCCATCCTCTATAGAACATATTTGGCGGTTGGCGTTTAGTAAATGTGACTCTATTAAAACAGTAAGAGCAGAAATGACTCACATTTATTGTAATGAATTTGATGATGCTGCTTTTGATGAAAATACAATTAAAAATGCCACGCTTTTTGTTCCTGTAGGTTGTGCTAGTATGTACCGTGCCTGTAACTGTTGGAGCCATTTTAAGGCTATCGTTGAAACATCTACTGATGACTGCGACTTGAGTGATCTGCCTACCGACAATGCATATTACGCATCGACTGCCTATTTGTGTGAACGTGGCGTGCTGAGCGGCTCGAAGGTTGATGGTAAGACGAATGTCAACGACCCGTTGAAGCGGGCACATCTGGCTAAGATCGCTTTTCGCGGCTTGTACAGCCTTAACGGGAATCCTGTTCCTGAAACAGTGCCGAGTGACTACTACCCCACAGTGTACACTGATATTAGTGAGCCTACTGCTGACAATGAATATTATCGTCAGGCAGCACGGGCGTTGTTGTATCTGGAGTATGGTGACGGTATTGCTCCATTTGACCGCAATCGCTTGAATTTTGAACCAGAGAACACCATCAGCCGCCTGTATACGCTAAAGGTACTGATGGAGACTTTCAATATCAAACCTGACGTGGAGAGAAAAGGCAATCCCTTCCCCGCCGATGCCGACTGCGTAAGCCTTATGACGAGTAACCCTGCAAAATTCGGCTATATCCGAGAAGCTGCTGCTCTTGGTATTATTACCACGCAAAACGCACAGTTCCGTCCGAATGATGACTGCTTGCGTGGCGAGGCATTTGTCATGTTGGCACGTATCATGCAGAAAATAGAAGCGGGTGAAATTGCTGCCCCGGAACCTACTAATGACAGCTATTATGAGCCGCTGAATACTACACTGGCGACCATCTCTACAGGTATTTCCACACAGATGGGTAGTTTCAACAGCTATAGCAAGAACAGTTTTGCACTTGATGGCGTGATGCCACTCATCTTCACACACAACTATGACTCCTACTATGCCAATTTGCCGGAGGTGTTCTTCGGAGCGCGAACCGTGAACGGCGTGGAAGAGACCTATCGCCCATTAAGTGCAGGATGGAGCCACAACTACCATTCGTTTATCACGCTTGTGGGTAGTGGTAGCGATACCCGTGCCATCGTTCATTGGGGTGGTGCTGGTATCAATGTATATAAGTCGGACGGCAAGAAATTCGTGGCAGAGTCCGTAGGCATTTACGATAGCTTTACCATGGAGGGTTATGAAGCAGTTATAAAGACGAAGTCTCAGATGACCTATCGTTTCACCAATCAAGGCGGAACTGGAGCTATGGTGCTCTACCTGTCTACCATCACAGATCGCAACGGCAATACATTGACGCTGAACTATACTGACGGTTTGAACGGCACGAAGAACATCAGCAGTGTCAGCGATGGTCACCGACAGCTGACATTCAGTTATCTGAGTGGCACTAATCTGTTAGAGAAGGTGACAGACCCGTTGGGACGTAGCATACAGTTTGCATATAATTATAATGAAGGTACGGGTGAGTATATGCTCAAAAGTTATACTGACGCAAAGGGGCAGACGACCACCTACACTTACAAAAATCAATTCAAAGGGCGAGATGCAACCTCCTACACCTCTGACGATTTGACTTCCCGTAGTTTCTCTCATTTGTTGACACGGATTGAGTTGCCAAAAGGAAACTATATTGAGAATCTATATGATGCCAATTGCCGTTTGAAAGAGACAGTTGATGGTGTTAATGGAATTCAGACTGCCAAAACCAGCATTGCTGTAACGGCTAACTATAGAAACGGCAACACAAGTACACAGTCACAAGTGCAGGTGGAAAATGCAGGAAAAACCAATACCCTCCAATATTCCTACAATAATAACAATGCGATGACTGCATTCACGGGGAATAATGGAGTACAGCTTTCATGCGAATACAAAGATTCGAGCCATCCGTTATATGCCACAGCGATTACGACCAATCAAGGTTCTCTGAGTGGTGTGCAGTTTGATGATCGGGGTAATATGATTGCCCTGACAATTGGTGGAACAGGTGGTAATGGCGGATATAGTAAGAGCATGACCTATAATAACCAGAACTGTCTGACCAGCATTACCGATGCACGAGGAAATACTACAACATATTCCTATGATAGTCGCGGTAATCTGACAGGTATTACAGCTCCAGAAGGTGTTAATGTTAGTATGGAAGTAAACGGAGCAGGGCTGACAACCAGTATGACTAATGCCATGGGGCAGACAACGAAGTACACATATAATGATTATGGTAATCTGACACAGACACAGGACGTGGCTCTTGGATTAGTAACTACAACCACTTACGACAATGCCAGCCGCGTCACATCTTCCACGGATGCTTTAGGACGTAAGCAGACATATATTTATGACGATAACGATAATCTTATAGAGGAACAGGATGCAATGGGCAATGTCACTCAGTATGGCTATGACCAGAACGACAATCTTGTTACCATCACCAACGCAATGGGAGGTGTTACTGAAATGGCCTACGATGAGGCTACAGACTTGCTCACGTCATTGTCGTTTGCAGGTGCCACGAAGCAATATGAGTATTATAGTAATGGATTGTTGAAGACTTTAATCAAGCCAGACGGAACGACCCTTAATCGCACCTATGATGCACAGGGACATATAACGGACGACGGAGGTGGGCATTGCTATACGTATGATAGCAATATGCGGCTGGCCAACATTTCGGGTGACTTTGCCACCTTGACATTTAATTACGATGGTCTGGGGCGTATCATCCAGACCCGTCATCAGGAAAATGGAAATGACTATCAAGTGGACTATGAGTATGACAACAACTCAAATGTAACCAATCTGACATATCCTGAAAGGGGTGGAAACCGCAGTTCGGTAAGCTATACCTACGACGGTCTGAATCGCCTGACCACTCTGAACGGCATCGCCGGTAAGATTCGCTATGCCTACCGTAAAGACAGCAAGATAGAGCGTATTGACTACGACAACATCGGGATGGTGACAACTTTTGCCTACGATGCTGCAGGCAGACTAACAGAGAAAAAGACGAGACTGAAAGACGGAACAGTTCTGGCATCATATAATGTAACGCTCGATAAGGTAGGTAATATTGTTGGTCAGAACACGACGGAACCTTTCGGCAGACTGTCTCTGGCTAACTACGGAGCATTCTATACCTACGATGAGGGCAACCGCATTAAGAACCTCAGTGACAACCAATTCACAAACTTTACATTCGATGCCAACGGCAATGCAACCAGTCGTGGCAATGAGAAATATGTTTGGACGAAACAAGACAAACTGGCAAGGATCAATGATATTGGACTGACCTATGACCCCATGGGTAATCTGACCGAATTTGACGGAACCAAGTTTCAAGTAGAAGTCTCTGGTAACGGCAATGTAATCTACGACAGCCGTTCGGGTTGCAACTACGTCTATGGCTTAGGGTTGGAAGCCAGGGTTAAGGACGGCCATGCCAGCTACTACGTCACCGACATGAGGGGCAGTGTGGTAGCTATTGTCAACGACGAGGGAAAGATTACTCACCGTTATTCATACGATGAATGGGGAAACATCGAGCAAAGTGAGGAGGCTGATTACAACCCCTTCCGCTATATAGGTAAGTGGGGTGTCATCTACATTAACGACCATTGTTACTATATGCGTGCCCGAATGTACGACCCTACCATAGGACGCTTTATGTCAGAGGATCCCATTTGGAGTACGAATCTCTATCCATACGCTGATAATAATCCTATCATGGGTATTGACCCGACAGGAACAATTACTCAGAGCGAATACAATAAACGGTATGACTATATCACCAAGATGATAGCAAAGTATACAAAGGAAAGGGATGCTGCAGCCAGTGATATGTCTTTCTACTACCACGGCAAGAACACTAACTATAAACAACAGTATGCAGATGCTGAGAAACGGCGTGAAAAAGCTTCGAAGAACATTGATGGAATGAAGGAGAAAATGGATGAACTGAAAAAATCAACAACAGTTGACATTTCTGGACTTGGTATTCGTCACGATGGTGTAGAACCAGTCAAGGTTGATGAAGAGTATATGAATCTGTTGCTAGGTAAGGGGGGATTGACTATTAACCAGCAGCAGGCGCAAAATGGTGATTATGGTCTTAACTTGAATAGCATCAAGGGTATCAATAAGATGGGTGATGTGGAACTGGCTGTTGCGGAATTCTTTGAGGAGAATGCTCTTGGTCCATATACCAATGTTGTGTTTAAAGCGTCAAAAGCTACTGACAATGCCATTTATGCAACCGTGGATGGTGTAAAGTATGTTTGGAATGCAGCAAAAAAAACATGGGAGGTAATAACAAAATAAAGATTTAATACGACTAATAAAGGCTAGAAGAATACTGAAGTCGGTGATAAGAAGATTAAGAAATAAAAAATTAATGATATGAGCGACATGAACGACAAATTGGAAAGTCTGTCAAAGATGATGGACGAGATGGAGAAGGAGAACGAAGAGAAGTTCTTTAAGGATGGTGATCAGCAAGCAGGACAGAAATTGGCTGACCTAGCAGGATTCCGCAAAATGATGGAGACAAGCTGTAGCCACGATTGGGTGACCGATGGTACAGGGCATTACTACTGCTCCAAATGTGGTGCAGATGGCGGTAGTGCCTGGGATTGTTGATTTGATAGCCAAACAACTTGATTAATTATAGATTATTTTGAAAGAACGAAAGTCACAATGAATAATATGTTCGTAGGTGAGGACCACCTCTGCATTCAGCAACACATCATGCTCAACACATCACTGGTTGCTTTCAGTGAAGGAATACTGAAACAGGCAGGATATAGCCTTTATAGCGAAGATGGCCAGAGAAAGACTTTCGACTGTGAACTTCCCGTATTCGGTTCTTGCTCTATCACAGTCCACGACTCTGGTATTAGCGGAAAAGATCTGGTTGGACTGGTGGTTGTGAAGACCATATGGAAAATCAGTGAGGCCAAAATGCTGAAGATGCTTGAATATATGAAGCAAACCATAGGCACAGAGCCGCATATCGATGACCACGGATATGGCGTAAGTCCGAAACCTCACGAAATTGACCTCCGCTGGGATCTGCCACAGGGCCGGGTTGGTATGACTTGGAAAGAAACAGATTGCGTATCTATCACGCTCAGAGACCGAGCTTTTCTCCAAGCCGTAGAGGCCAAGGACAGTTATGGCTACAGCCATTACGAGGATATAGACTGAGGTTCAATAACATTTACAATGGAGAATCATGGGTACAGGTGTTTGATCTTTTTTTTGCAAGTAAGAGATAAAAACAAAATCTGTCACGTTGATTTACAAGTCCGTTCACAAGAAGTCGGCGTGAGATGGCATGTGAACCTTGACGTGACCCTTCATGTGACCCATTTCGAAAAAGGGTCACATGCCTCAGCCCGCATAAACACTGGGTTTTCAGAGATATGTGAGGGTGTGAGGGTTATTTCGAAGCACCCTTAAAAAATCAAAAATTGCACAGAAAGAAAGATTATTCTTTGTTATCTGTGCATTTTTTTGTAATTTTGCCGCAAATTACTGAAACATAAACAAATCAACACAAAGAAAAGGATGAAAAAAGTATTGTGGTTAGCAGCACTTCTGGTGGCAGGTCTGCCAGTAAGCGCACAACAAACAACGGACAATGCCAAGAAGGCGGTGCCTATGCAGAAGGTTAAGGTGGTAAGAGCAGCAAAGACAGAAGCTCAGATAAAGGCCGAAATGGATGCCAAGACAGCCTTCATAGGACAGCAGTTCACGGACTTCGAGATGGCCGACACGGAAGGCAAGATGCACAAGTTGAGCGAATACGTAGGTAAGGGTCGCTGGGTGCTCGTTGACTTCTGGGCCTCATGGTGCGGTCCCTGTAGGGCAGAGATGCCCCACGTGACAGCCGCCTACGAGAAATTCCACGCCAAGGGATTGGATATCGTCGGCATATCATTCGACTCCAAGAAAGACGCCTGGCTCAATGCTATCCAGATGCTCAACATGCCTTGGATAAACCTCTCAGACCTGAAGACATGGGACTGTCTGGGTGGTAAGATATACAAGGTCAACTCCATTCCTGATAACCTGTTGATAGACCCACAGGGCAAGATTGTGGCGCGCGCTCTGCGTGGCGAGGCTTTACAAGCCAAACTACAAGAGGTATTAGGAGAATAAAATAATAAATCCGCAGGCTTGGTAGCTTGCGGATTTTTTTGTAACTTTGGCTTTGCCGAAGTTCTTGGACGAGCCAAGCGAAACAAGTTTCGAGTCCTAGCACTCGGAAACAAAAAGAAAAGCTCACTTTTCTTTTGCATTTCTCTCGTTTTTTCGTAACTTTGCAAGAATTCTCAGCTCTTCTTTGTATAAAGGCAGTCTAGGGGATTGAGGAAAAACTGGGTTACGAATTGGCAACCGTACTCAATTCCACATTCTGCTATGTATTGCTTTCAATGAACACCCGACGCTGAGCCAGCAACCATTTATGACTCATCATCGAGTGCAAAGTTACGAATAAGTGAGCAAAATACCAAATTTATTTGAGTATTTTCGAACGTGAGTAACTTCGAGACATCGTCTCAAAGGTAATCATTCTTTCTGAAAGAGCCAAATCTATTCTCATCTTTTTCTTCTGAGCTTGCTCCTCGCTCACTAAGCAGATTGCGACATCTTTTGTGGCACCTGCTAGAAAAGTGCGTATTAGGCTACGTCCTATTACCCAACGACTGTGCGGATATTCCTTAGCGATTGTCATTATATTCCTTAGCAATGAGTATTGAACGATTGAGTTTGTCAATAAACCACTGTTTATCTGGTAAGCAGGTAAGGTATTGAGCCACTTTAATGTGATCCTC
>Ga0247608_10007697_pt1 | contig 10994 bp, 9 predicted proteins | sample 176DNAGHGlowgp2_FD_193490 | JGI IMG/M metagenome (GOLD analysis project Ga0247608, IMG submission 193490) | Sheep rumen microbial communities from Palmerston North, Manawatu-Wanganui, New Zealand - 1766 DNA GHGlow gp2 | ecosystem: Host-associated > Mammals > Digestive system > Stomach > Rumen ... | reverse complement strand
TACTAATTCATTACCAGTTCTTGGAAATAGTTTTAGTCTTTCTTCGGTAGATTTATTGGATCCAAGTAAGCCATAGTCTTCATTATATCCAGAGTTTCCTATAGGTTTATTCATAATTTCGTATAAGCCATAGACATTAGCTCCAGCATTTTTTAAATTTTCTTTAGTACGATATCTAGTATGAATATCACAATTAATAACGTTATTGGTATATTTTAAAATATCAATAGGATTATTTGAAAAAACAAATTCAACTTTACAGTTTTCACTTTCAATTAAATCACGATAAAATTTAACCATGTTAATACCAGTAAACGGATGAATAAATGTTGCAAAATATTTGTTATAATCTTCTTCAGTAATAATACTTCCTGAATTGAATGGACTATTTAGTAGCGTGTCATAATCCATAATACCATTACCTACTTCGTCTTGTGGAAATGATAGAAGCATCGTTATTTTATTCATTGCTCTAGCAATTCCTTTTAAAATCATAGAAAAACGGTTACGGCTTAGAATAGGAAATACTAATCCTAAGTCACCAGATGGAAATAAATTCTTTACAAAAGTACTGATATCATCTACGGAAACATAATTACCTTCAGCAATACCAACTACGGCTTCAGTTATTGCAATTATATCACGGTCTCTAAATTCAAATCCTTCACTTTCTTTTGCTTTCATAATTGAAGAAATGACAGTTTCTACCAAATCAGTATCTTCTTTAATAATTGGGGTTCTAATACCCCTTACTACAGTTCCTACAGTTCTCATATTACCTCCTAATATATTTTTATTTTATCATATATATTAAATTTTGAAAATGGAATATTTATTTTTTTTAAATTCTGTATCAAATTATTGTAAAGTATCTTGATTTATTAAACTTAGTTAGATATACTTTAATTGTAAATAGTAGTTGGGGGTATTTTTGATGAAAGATAAAATTTTAGAAACTATTAAACTTATGGATGGTAAAATTACTTTTAAAAATTTAGCCAAAAAATATGATATTGATACTGCGAAACTTAAAGAAATTATTTTAGAACTTAAATTAGATGGTAAAATATTACAACTTGGTAATAAATATATGGTCTTTCCTAAAGATTTAATGCTTGGTACTGTCGTGGTTTCAACTTCAGGTAGGAAATACTTATATCATGAAAAAGAAAAAATATTTATTGCATCTAATTTTTTAAGTGAAGTTATTTTACATGATATCGTTAGTTTTAAACTGAACGAGAATAGTGAGGCTGAAATTGTTTCAGTGGTAAATAGAACACTTGGTAAAATGACTTGTGAAGTTATGGAAATCGATGGAAAGAAAAAAATTATTCCATACCATAGTGAAATACAAATTATTTTGCCTAATGAAGTAACTAATAGTTTATATGTTGGAGATATTATTTTAGTTGAAGTGACTCCGAATGATATTTTTGATTATTGCAATGCTTCTTTTATTAAAAAAATTGGAAGACGTGATGATCCAGAATACGATGACTTAATTATTGCTCTTAATTATGAATTTGATAATGATTATAGTCAAGAATATTTAGATGAAGTTAGTAAATATCCTACTTCCGTTACAGAAGATGAACTTAATGGAAGAATTGATTTTAGAAATCAAAATAGTGTAACTATAGACGGAATTAATACTAAAGATATGGATGATGGAGTTTATGCTGAAAGACTTGCTAATGGAATAATTAGAGTATATGTCCATATTGCCGATGTATCACATTATGTTAAAAATGATTCAAAGGTATTTCTTAGAGCATGTGAAAAAACGACTAGTCTATATTTAAATAATTCGGTTTTTCATATGCTGCATTATACGATATCTAATGGGATATGTTCACTTAACCCCAATGTCGATAGACTTACAAAAACAGTAATTATGGATATTGATAAATTTGGAAATATAGTTGATTTTGATATTGTTAAATCAGTAATTAATTCAAAGAAAAAGATGAATTATGATGATGTTGATGAGATATTTAATAATAATAATGTACCTTTGGGGTATGAGAATTTTATATCACTTTTATTTACTTTAAATGAAGCTACGAATAGACTTGAAAAAAGATATACAACGAATGGAAAAATTACTTTTGCAAGTAATGAGAATAGTATTACTTATAATAGTGATGGTAGTATTAAGGATATTAAGTTAATTAATGATAGTCCTGGCAGAAAATTAATTGAAAATTTAATGATTGCAGCGAATGAGACACTTGCTAATTGGTTTTATAATATGGGAATGCCTACTGTTTATAGGGTGCATGAATTTCCTAATGCTGATAAAATTAATTTACTAATAGATAAACTTAATCAATCTGGCTTTAATATAAAACATATAAATAATGTTTGTAATACAAAATCAATTCAAATCATGTTAGATAAGCTGCGTAATTGTGAAGAATTTGGAATTATATCTCAACTTTTGGTAATGTCGATGCAAAGGGCGGGATATTCGACGGAAAACTATGGCCATTATGCTTTGGGACTTGATGCTTATTTGCATTTTACTTCTCCCATTAGAAGATTAGCTGATTTGCTTGTTCATATGATGTGTGATATAGTGCTTGATGATTATAATAAATTAACTGAAGAATATTTAGATGATATTTATAAAAAGTTAACTATACATGCTAAGAATGCTTCTAAAATGCAAAGACAAGCGGATATGGCTGAAATTGAAGCCGAAAGACGGTTAATAATTAAAAAACTAGAAAAGTATATTGGTCACGAATTTGAAGCTACTATATGTGAAACCGATGAAAAAATTAGAGTTAAGTTTTATGGAATAGATATTTACATCGATAAAAAAAGTTTAGGAGATAATTTTATTTTTGATAAAAAGAAAAAATTATATTATGACAGAGATACGGGAAAATATTTATCAATGGGAACGAAAGTATATATTACATTAACAGATGCTAACAGTGCTAATAGAAGTGTTAAAATTTTTGTTAGTGGTCTTATGAATCAGAATGTTAAAAAAAGAATTTTAGTATCATAAAAAAAGCAATGTGTGGTTTAGGGACATTGCTTTTTGTGTTATAAAAACACATCTATATCAACTATAGAAAGAAATTTAATCTATTTTAGTAAGTGATTACTAGATTATATTCTATAGATGATACCATTATAAATTAGAAAGTTTTTCTTTGATGATAGCATTTACTTTAGACATATCTGCTCTTCCTTTTAGTTTTGGCGATACCTCTCTCATAATAGAGCCCATATCTTTAGAACTAGTTGGTTTTATATTATTAAATGCTTCATCAATAATTTGATTTATTTCGTCATCTGATAATTCTGGTGGCATATATGTGTTTAAGACGGTAATTTCTTTTTTGTTTTGCTCTACTAAATCTAAGCGATTAGCTTTAGTAAAATCATTTATACTATCATTACGCATTTTAATTTGTTTAGAAATTACGGCAATTACTTCATCATCATTTAATTCTCTTTTAAGATTAATTTTTTCAAGTTGGATAGCTCCTTTGACCATTCTTAAAACGCCTAATGTAAAACTATCTTTATTTTTCATGCATAAAATCATATCTTCATTAATTTTTTCAGATAAAGTCATATTAATCACTCCTAGTACTTGTTCTTATTATTTCTTCTAGAATTAATGGTATTAATTTTCTTTTCTTCACGATGACGTACGCCTGGTTTTCTATAGCCATCAGCAATTTCTCTTGCTTTAGAAAGGGTGCTAGCAGATTCTATTTTTGATTTTTTTAGAGCAAATTCTATATTATTGTTTTTAACTACTATAGACATTTCTTTCCCTCCCTTCAATATGACAATTTGATTATATCAAAATTTTTTTTAATATTCAATAGAAAAAGTACTAAATTTAGACAAAATTATCTGTATTTAGTACTTTTAGATAGTTCTCTTTCTATATCTTTTTCTTTTAGGGTTTGTTTTTTATCGTAAGTTTTTTTACCTTTGCATACTCCAATCAATACTTTAGCAAAGCGGTTTTTAAAGTATATTTTTAATGGTATTAGAGTATATCCTTCCATTTCTACTTTGTCATTTATTTTTAAAATTTCTTTTTTATGTAACATTAATTTTCTTGTTCTAGTTTCTTCATGATTAAAAATATTACCTTCTTTATATGTCTGAATATGAGCATTTAGTAAAAAAACTTCGTGATTTTTGATAATACAATAGCTATCCTTAATATTACATTTACCATTACGTATAGATTTTATTTCGGTACCGGTAAGGACTATACCGGCTTCATACGTTTCATAAATAAAATAATTGTGACTAGCTTGTCTGTTTAATATTTCCATAAAATCATATCCTTTCTACGAAGTTAATGGCACAATTTTAATTCTTTGGTCATTTGATACTATTATGTTAGCATATGTATTATATACTTTTTGATAGTTTGATAGATGACTTTTTATTTCAGGATTAGAGAACGGAATTACTAAATAATCTTTGTAATTGTTATGATAGGTATAAATTAACTCGTTTTCTATATTATCTATTTTAATAGTACTTTTATATGCATCGACTGTTTTAGTAATGGTAAGAGAACTGAGTAATCCTATATTACATTTATAGTTCGTGCAAGAATTGCTTGTTTGGGCCGATATAAAGTTACCTAGTGAATAAAAAACTAATGTATCGTTAATCCATTCGATTGGCTCTATGACATGTGGGTGGGTACCAATAATAATATCAACTCCGTTTTCTGCTAGAAACTTAGCAGTCTTTCTTTGAAGTTCAGTCGGAGTATGAGTGTATTCTCTCCCCCAATGCATAGCTACAATTAAAATATCTACTTTACTTCGCAAATTATTTATATCTTGGATGACTGTTTCTTTATAACCTTCATAATTTGTTTCATCGTTCCATAAGTTTACTAAATATTCTTTGCCACTAGGTACTTTTATGCCATTTGTGCCATAGGTATAATTTAGTATAGCATATTTTATATTGTTTTTTGCAAATATTTTATTTTCTAAGATATTTTTTTCTTCATATGAACTGTAACTACCTATAGCATAAATGTTTTCTTGATTATTCCAGTATTTGCGTGATGCTAATACCGCTTTTTCTCCCCTATCTAATGTATGATTGGTAGCTAAGCTTACAATATTAAAGCCAGTATCAATCATGGCATCTCCAACTTCTTGTGGGGAATTAAAACTGGGATAACTTGATAGGCCTATGCTAGTACCTCCTAAAATGGTTTCTTGGTTATAATATGCTAAATCATAATTTTTTATTTTTTCTTTGATTAAAGTTAGATATGGCTTAAAATCGTAACCATTATCAGTTTTAGCATCATTATATAGCCTATCATGTATTAGGGCATCCCCCACCATTGCTAAAGTCAATGTATATTCTTGTGGTGATTCTATATTGATATTTTTAATAATGTTATCTTTTTTTACTTTATTTTGAATAAAAAGAATTGTAGATAAAAATGTTATAATTATTATTAAGATGATACTAATGTTTTTTATTTTTAACTTCTTTCTTTTTATTTTCATGACTCTCCTTTTGGATAATCTCAAAATCAACTTGGGATGTTTCTCTGTTGGCGGCAATGACTTTTACTTTAACAGTATCACCATACATATATTTTGTTTTGGTGTTTTTTCCAAGAATAGCATTTAATTCTTTATTATATATATAGTAATCGCCACCTAAGGAATCAATTCTGACCAGTCCTTCAACGGTATTATTTAATTCTACGAAGAACCCAAAATCACAGACACCACTAATAATACCTATATATTCTTCGCCAATATGGTCTTCCATGTATTCGGCTTTTTTCATTTTTTCTACGTCTCTTTCACAGTCAATGGCATCTTGCTCTTTTTTTGATGACTGAATGGCAATATCAAACAACTTATCCTTCCAATATGAAATAGTTCTGCTTCCCATATTATAAGTATATTCTTTAACTAAACGATGCAGTGTTAGATCAGGATATCTTCTGATTGGAGATGTAAAATGCGAATATCTTTTACTGGCAATACCATAGTGGCCAATATTGATATCCGAATATTTTGCTTTGGCCATTGTTTGAATAGCGAGGGTATTTAAGATTACTTCATCTTCTTTACCTTTAAATAATTTTAATAGGTTCTGATAATCAGTTGCTTTAAACTTATTTATATCAGCTTTAAAATTATAACCTCTTAGATTTATAAATCTTAAAAACATTTGTAATTTTTCTTTATTTGGCTTGTCATGGATACGGTAAATGCCTGGTACTTTCATATCTTCGATGTAACCAGCTACGGTTTCATTAGCTACAATCATAAAGTTTTCAATTAATTTTTCACCTGTTCTTTGGCTTCTTAAATCTATTTTAATTGGATGGCAATTATCATCGACAATTATTTTGGCTTCTGGACGATTAAATTCTAAATAACCATGATTAACCATTTTTTTTCTTAGAATATTTGATAATTCATTCATTAATTTCAAATCACTAACAAATGGTTCATAACCATTTGGAATATTATTATTTTCTAAAATATCATTAACAGCATTATAAGTCATTTGTTTTTTACTTTGAATAATACTTTTATTTATTTGATAACTTATTACATATCCTTTACTATTAATTTTCATAATACAAGATAATGCTAATCTATCGACATTTGGGTTTAGAGAACAGATACCATTAGATAATTTATGTGGCAGCATGGGAATAACTCTATCAACTAAATATACGCTTGTTCCTCTTTCGTAGGCATCTTTATCAATAATACTATCTTTTTTAACATAATGTGAGACATCTGCGATATGAACACCTAATTCATAGACATCAGAGCTTAATTTTTTGATACTAATTGCATCATCAATATCTTTGGTGTCGTCACCATCAATTGTAAAGATATTTTCACTACGAAGATCAAGCCTATCTTCAATTTCATTTGGTAAGACTTCATTAGGAATTTTACTGACAGCTTCAAGAACATCATCAGATGTAATTGGATCAAATTCATATTGGTATGCGTATGAAAGAATATCAACACCAACGTCATTTTTATGGCCTATTATTTTGATGATTTCACCAAAATGTTCTCTTTGTTCATGATGAGGTAAAACTAATACTTTATGACCGGGAACGGCACCTTTGGCTAAATTATTTGGAATAAATATATCTGGATATTCATGTTTGTCTGGCTTTACGAATAGATTGTTATCTTCTTCATAAACAAGACCTACCAAGGTAGTGTCATCTCTTTTCAAAATGCGAACTACTTTACCTTCACGTGTATTTTTACCAATCAACTCTACGATAACAATATCATTATTTCTAGCATCCATTAAATTGGCTTTATTAATATAGATGTCTTCTTCATTAAAATCTTCATTTAAGATTACAAAACCATATCCTTTGGGATTAATGATAATTTTTCCTGTTTTAAAGTTTGTATTTTCAATAGGGGTATATCTTTTTTTCTTTTCACTGTAGTAAATTTTACCTTCTTCACATAATTTATTTAGTACCTTTTCTAATTCACTATATTCACTTGTGCTATTAAAACCTAAATAATCATTTATTTCAATACTGGTTAACGAAGTGTTTTTTTTCTGTTTTAACAATTTTAATATTTCTTGTTCCATCCCTTTTTTACCTTCCTTATGATGTAATTATATCAAATAATAAATTAGAAGTAAATATTATATAAAATTTTTAAATAATAATGGAAATAATTGTAATTATATGCTATTATTATGGTAAGAAAGGAGTTTATTATGTTTGGATCTGATTATATGGGAGTTACAAGTACACCATCTTTGGGTGGAGGTTTAGGAAGCTTCGTTTGGACTATTGTTGCATTAATAATTTCTGTTATAGGATGCTTTGTAGTATACTTTTTATTTGTTAAAAAGGATTTAAAAAGTAAAAACAAGTATCTTGTATGGCTTAAAAGTTTTTTAAGTTTTGACAAAATGTTAATTGAAACAATTTTAAAGATTGCATATATCTTTACCGCTTTATTTATTACTCTTGGTTCTTTTGCTTTAATTGGTAGTAGTTTTCTAAGTTTTCTAATAATGTTAATTGGTGGAAATATTGTAGCTAGAGTTATTTATGAAGGATTATTAATTAACGTTATGCTTTGGAAAAACACAACTGAAATAAAGAATAGTTTAAAAAAATAATGAATGGTTTTATTCATTATTTTTTTAATGTTTTTTTGATTTTTAAATACAGTTCATCATTGATGTCTTCTATAGTTCTTATGTCATTATTGTTTTCGCAATTAATAATATCATAATTATAAATATCTGCTAATTCAAGATAAGCTTTTTCACCAAGTTTTAAATATTTTTCATTTTTTTCGGTTTCATCTGGTATTTCTTCACGTTTTTTCTTAAGAATACATGCATATTTATATGGTAAATATAATAAGACAATCTTGTCTGGACGTGGTAATTCATTAATTTCATATTCTAATAATTCTATTTTTTTATAGGCTTTCAAACGGTCAGTTTTTTTTGATAATAAACCTCCACGATGAGCCATGTTAGAAGTCACATATCGGTCTGCAATTACCATATCATATTCTTCTAGTAGTTCTTGTAATAATGGTAGATTATATCTTCTATCAGCGGCATAATAAGATAAAGCTGTTAAATAATCTACATTCCCTCCACCTTCTGGAAAGAAACTATGATTTGTGGTTAAAAATTTTTCACACATCTCTGGTTTACCTAAAAGACAAGCACCAATTATTTTCCCAGTAGGACTATCGTACATGGGAAATGCAATTCTTTTAACTTTCATGCCTTGCTTTGTTAGTCTTTCAACCAATAATTTTGTTTGAGTTTCCTTGCCGGAACAATCGGTTCCTTCAATAACTATTAATTTTCCTTTTTTATTATTCATAACTTCACCATTATTACTATATCATAATTTTATTTTTTTTTAATATTATTTACAATTATTTTACATTATTTATCTAAAATACTCGATATAACAATTCCAATTGTAAGTAGAATTATGCCTAAGATAAATTCAATAATAGTAAATTGATTTTTAAAAACAATGATTAACAAAAAGATAATACTTGATATTGATAATCCCAATATTATTGAATATGTAGTATTTTTGTATTTCTTTAAGAAGTAATTAATTAAATATGCATTAAGTATAAATGATAAGAACATACCTAGAGTATAGCTAATATATAAATTTATATTTGCTAATACATAAGTTGTATTCAATACTGACGAAATTAATGTTAAAATATTATCATAAATGCCTAGCGCCATGAGTAGTGATGTTCCACTGATACCTGGAACAAGTGATGCAAATATATCAATTATTCCTCCAATAAAAAAGATAATATTATCAATAAAATTATATTTAAGTGTGTATGTAGTTTTAAAATTAGTTAAACTAAATATTAAAAAAAATAGAATCAATAAAGAAATTAATACTATATTTTTATAATTATATTTTATTTTTTTGGAAAAATTATATGTTCCTCCGAATATTAAACCAATAAAAAACATAATAGTTATAAATTTATAGTTTGAAAATAGATATAAGATTATTTTGCTACCTATGACGATGGCTAAAATGACTCCAAAGCCAAAGATAATAATAAATTTTATATTTTCTTTTAAATTATTAAAAAAATTAGTTATAGAATCTAAAATTTTTTCGTATAAATTTAAGTATATTGCAATCATGGCACCAGATACTCCAGGAATTATTTTAGCTAGGCCAATAATGAATCCTTTTATAAACAGTAGCATAGTATCACCAATAAATTATATGAAAAAAAGAACAGTAATTTGTTCTTTTTTTAGTTATAACCATTAATATTTTTTTTGTATAAATATAAACTGGCTACCAATGATGTGATCAATATAATACCTACGATTAAAGCTGGCGTACTACCTGTTTGAGGGTTTTCTACATTTCCATTATTTTTTTTAGTTGTTGTTTCTTGTTTTATGGTTACTGGTTCAACAATATTGGTTTTTACATTTACCGTATATACTGCTTGGTCTAAATTTGATGATGGGTCTTTAGGAATAATTTTAAGCGTAAATTCTTTTCCAGATACTATTTCTGGTGGGACTAAAAATTCACTAAATTTATAATTGGTATCATCTTTTAATGTTGCATTTACGATGTATGCGCCATTTTCATTTAAATTTTCTTCATCTAATTCAATCGAATATTTATACAATCCACTTACTAATGGTATGTTTTCTCCACCAACGGTTAATGTCAACAATTCAGGTGCCCCAATATTTGGTTTTGATGGTCTTACTACTGTTATTCTATATTTTACTAAGCGATTGTTTTCACCTACGTTAATTTCAATTAGCATTGTATTATTATCTCCTGATGTGATAAAAGTAATATCATCTATATTTATACTCTCATATCCAGAACCATTCTCTCTTGTTGCTTCAATTTTATCAGTTCCTGTTTTGGCAGTAGCTGTAATTTTAAATGATGTTGTTTCGTAGGAATCAAGAGTGATGGTATATCCAGTATTTTCAATGTTACTACTATCAAATATTGGTGATAATGTTCCTCCAGTTACTTGCAGTGTTGAGAGACCTTTTGGTTCTTCTTGAGCGGTAACATTTAATTGAATTGTTTCATTAAATTCTATGGTAGGATTTTCTGTTTCATCTCCTTCTGCTGCTTTAGTTACATTGCCTGTTAAATTAAGAGTAATTGTTCCAACTTTGGTAGCGCTACATGTTGTTTTAAATTCTTTGGCTGTATTTTTAGCATCTGCTGTTGCATCTGCTTCATTAATTCTACATTCACCTACTGCTCCTTCTGCAGTAACTTCTAAATCCCAGGCGGCAATATAATCAAAATTAACTTTAATATCAAAAGACTCCCCTACTTTAATATCAGTATCTGTAACCGACATATAATTCGTAGCAAAAACTTTAGGCATAAATAAAAATGTTGTTACAAATAAAATTAAGATTGTTCCTATTCTTTTCAT
>Ga0247608_10007694_pt1 | contig 10995 bp, 11 predicted proteins | sample 176DNAGHGlowgp2_FD_193490 | JGI IMG/M metagenome (GOLD analysis project Ga0247608, IMG submission 193490) | Sheep rumen microbial communities from Palmerston North, Manawatu-Wanganui, New Zealand - 1766 DNA GHGlow gp2 | ecosystem: Host-associated > Mammals > Digestive system > Stomach > Rumen ... | reverse complement strand
GCAGCATCAGCACCACAACGATAAAAAACGATTTCACAAATGAGCACCGCCTCTTAAACTTATACCATCCTGTTCATCAGGAAATAAGTTAAGGAGGCTTAACTTGTGTATATTGTTAAATACACAGACACAACCCGTCTTCTTTGTATATTCTATATATCTTCAATGGTATCTACATATCACCTAAAAAATTCTTTGTCAACAGGTGTGGCAAGAAATGTGCGTTTTCTGGCAGATTTTGCAGTTTTTTGGCGATATTTGCATATCTTCGCACTTGATCTTACTTCCTGACAACAATGCAATCACACAATAGGTATAGTAAGATCCCCTTTCGCACATTGCAATATCTTACGGCGATCTTTGGGATAAAATAAACAAATTGTGGGATAAAGTAAAACTATACTGATATAAGTATTCACTTTCTTTCATATTCACTACACCTATTCAGCGTATCTATTATTCTTTCTGAATCTATACTCTGAAAACATTGATTCGAGTTCGTCTATGTTAACAACATGTAATGATACATACTTCGCTGTGTTACATGTTGTTTGAATTATTTTATCAATAATCTAAAGTATAAATTACGCTCCAAATACTCTTTTTACTTCCTCTTCTAATCTCATAGCAGACATGCATTTTTGAGTCACTTCATCCCAACACTCAGCAACCTTATCGCTGAAAGTCTTGTATGTAAGCACATTTTTCTTATCACCTCTTACACGTATACCGTGATAGTCTTTCTTCTTGGCGATAATCGTTCTCCATGGATCCTCATGCGTCTCAACATCATCTATGTCATCATATGCCGCAACTACCCATGCATCGGTACTGTCACATGGTATTGTAATCGCTATATTACTTATGTCTTCAGCTTTAAGCGCAGACGACAGGATCTTTTCTCCATGTTTCATAATCCCCGAAACTCCATTCTTATGGTCTTTGCACGGAATTTCAACAGAACATTCACGACCTTTCTTGTCGCAATACAGAGGAAAAATCGTGCCTTTGATCTCACAAACCGTCGTATCACAGAGGCAATGAATCTCTTTTTCCTTGCGGACTACATCACCGTCCATCTGAATAACAATGGCATCTATCTGAGGTTGCACTTCCTTCATTAGCGTGTTTACTGACTTCGTTTCCTCACACCATCTCCACACGCCCTTCCAGCCATTGCCGAATCGTCCGAGCATATCTCGTTCGGGCTGAAGCGAAAGATATCTGTTGGTCTCGCCGGTAATCTTATCTATTACTGCTTTTAAGACAAGATAATCCGTCGGACCTTCCGAGACTATTCCAATAACCTTGCTCATAATAATTCCGGAACGCCCCCCAATACTCCGTTGATCCATAGCCTGGATAACGGCTGGTTCATCTCAAGAAGTTTGTCCGAAACCTGTATTCTGCGTATCTCAACATGTCCCAGTTTGTTTCTTTCCGTTGTAAACAGCCTGATATCATCGTTGGACAAATCCAGGCCATCAAGTACAAGTGGGTTATGGGTAGTTATGAATACAGACTTATTCTCTTCAATTATCTTTTTACTGAACACTTCCGCAACTTTCCTGGCAAGTCTCGGGTTCATGGCATGATCAAAACTGTCTATCGCAAACATCTTTGGTGCTTTTTCATGCATGGCAAGTGCCAGCATAAACAGAACATATAATGCGCCTTCACTTGCATCATATCCGGTAAACGATGCGGCATCTTTCAGATATTTGTCCTTAAATTCAATGATCTGCTGGGTTGTAGGGACACCCGGATTAAGAATTGTCTTCTTAGGCTTACTGACCTTAAACTCCGATGCCCAGTCAATCAACTCAAGCATATCTTCCATATACATGGTTCCAAACATATAATCATCCCCGTCCTCATGGAGAAGATCCTGTATCGCCTCAGCAAGCCTGCCGCCATTAAGTCCGATAGGATTCGTCTGTGTCGGATCAGCAACCGTTCCTCTGAGAGTTAATGTATCCGGTTGATATATACCGTAATTCCCGATATATTTTGCTGCTGTAGCATATTCTTTTGCGGCAAGTGACTCGGATATCGTAAAATAGCCGATTTTGTTATTGAGCTGTGCGCTGGTTCTGTTACTGCGACCATATACTGCTTCGCCATCACAGGAAACACTTTCGGCAAAATATTTCCAGGAATCATCATCATTAGGGACCGTCAGATGGGTCTTGTAATCGTAATCATGTCCATCCAATTTCCATTCCAGTGAAAAATCGACTGTCTTTGATTCCTTCTCAATGGATAAAAACTTAGATTTATATAAGGCTGAGGTGCTGAGTCTTACACCCTTTCTCTGCAGGCTGTTTGAATTAACTCTATCTGTCATGGCTGCGCTGAGCACACCTATAGCTTCCAGCACAGAGGACTTTCCCGAACCATTAGCGCCAATGAACACGTTTACTCTGCCCGGTTCGAACGAAACATTATATAAAGACTTGAAGTTCTGGATAGTTATTTTTTTCAGTTCCATATAAATATGCTCCTTTAAAAACGCCTTATCTAAATCCACAATCAGTATATCACTTGTTTGCTAAAATGGCACATCTAAATTTCATGAAATGCATTGTTTTAGGCATGTTTGCGTTTTTAAGCAATGCAGAAAACATATTCTTGTCATTATCTAAACGCGTTTTAGATGATTAGTTTGTCAGCAAAATCCGCATATCTATTCTGAAGATCAAATTGTTTCCTGCACAGAACATCTTCCAAAATCGAACATCTCTAATGAATAGCTTATACAGGTGATAGGAGCGCCACTTAGTTCTGCTTACTGCTGAATTCTATACTATGAGTTTCCTCTCAGATATGAGAATTTTAACATGCGTTTATGTGTTAATATAAACGCATGGGAGAGCTTAAGTGGACCTCTTGGAGTGATGCTGCTGATAGTATATAAGCGTTATCTTGATGTAATCCGCGGTCTTTTTAGAGGAAATGCTTCTAGGGATATACCACCCATCAGTTATAGTAAGATCCGCTTCCGCACATTTCAATACCTTCAGGCAATCTTTGGGATAATCGGGGCTTTTTCTGGGACGAGAAAAGTCACTATTTTTTTACTTGTTGAAGTCTAATCTGAAGAGAAGAAAAAACATAAGAAAAGCGGCTACGCAGGTGGAAGTGTAACCGCTAAAAATGGGCTCTTTTTTGGCATCGTTTGTCGTATTTTTGTCGTAAAGCAAGGTCTATGGAAATTAAAAACCCCCGCAAACAATATCTGCAGGGGTTATCTTTGTATCAACCGTCCGAAATCGATATATTTTGTATTTGTCCACTTACGAACGGGGGGGAACCAGAGATTTCCCCTTATAGATACGGTCTGATCTCCATCGTACCATTCGTATTCCGAACCGACTCTCCTGAGTGATTGGTCCATCAATAATAGTCTTCAGTGTTTATTTCTTTTCCAAAGCTTCCATTATTAATCTATTTAACTCTGAGTATGCTTTATTCTTATTAGCAATCAACCAGGATGAAATAACGCCTGTTGGTGTCGTTATCTTAATAGCACCTATTGCACTAGCAACTGCGGTTACATGCTGAATAGGCAGATCTATGCGTAGAATATCAGGCGTTTTTACAGATTCTCTACATTCGGTTGGCAGTCTGCTAATTCAAATCATCCTCCATATTATTTCATAAAGAAAGCTATGAAAATCATAGCGATTATAAAAAGAATAACAAGTGATATGATAAAGATTCTCTTCGCTTTCGTAGCCTTTGCAGCTTTCTCTTGTTCTGAAGACATTTTTGCTCTTAAGTCATGTGAACTAGAAAAGCTATTCGGATCAATACTATGACAAAGATCCTGATACTTAAACATCTCCTCATCTGTTATTGAACACTTCAAGCACATTTTCCAACATGCAAGCTTAAGAGAATCATCATCACACGTGGCAGCAATTGAATCTAACTTATTTTTCACATATGTATTATTGATTTGACTGTAAAAATTAGAATTGAGATAGATTAGATGTTCCGCAGCCATCTGAAGATATACCTGCTTATTGTTTGTTGCTTTACGAGAAATGTTAAGCAACGTTTCAGCAAATTCCACACCTAATTTTGCGAATAACAGTTCAGTCTTAACAGCATCCTCACTATTGTTTCGTGTTTTATATACATAAGAGCTTGATTCCATTTTTATAATAGCATTTGCGATTTCTTTGATTATCTCTAACTGTTCATTCTCTCTAGCAGCATCAAAATTATCGTCAATAATCGAAATAGAATTAGTAAGCACTTTAAATGCCGCTTCTCTCTTGTATATATCACTTTCAATTAAAGAATATTTTGCCTTACCGTACGAAGAATAGAATATCGCTTCAATATTACCTGGATCTTCTTCTTCAACCTTGTTGTAATACTTTTCTGTTTCTTCCCAATCTTCTTTTTGCCTTGCTCGACGTGCATTCATCAAGCTTTTTGTAACATAATCTGACTTATCGATCTTTACAGTGCCTTCAACCTCTACCATCAGTTTTTTTGCTTCATCAACACTGTACTTGGTCCCACAACTCTGACATACATATACTCCATCTTCCTTGACTACATTATTGCTGTTACACATTTCACAAATTATAGCTTTCATGGCCGCCTCCCGTTGTTAGAAATCATTAATTCATCTCCTGTTAAGGAGTGAATTATCTGATATTCGTAGGATATCAGGCGTTTTCACAGATTCTTTACATTCTGTTAGCTACCAGCACACTTAATCTCTTCACTGAAGATCGCATGGGCAAACATACTTTTAATGATCTCGATGCCTTCCTCGTTGATGAAACCTCTGTTTTCGCGATCATATATTATTCCGATGGTTCGAATTCCTCCAAATGCTTTAATCGGGAAAATATATCTAAAGAATCAGCAAATAGTTGAACCAATGATAAAGGACTGAAAACCCGGTGTTTTCAGTCCTTTACAGCGTATATATCGATTATGTACGCATATTATGGCGGAGAAGGAGGGATTCGAACCCTCGAAACCCTTTTGGGGTTTACACGATTTCCAGTCGTGCGCCCTCGACCAGGCTAGGCGACTTCTCCGTGTGCTATTGCGGAGATAATTTTACTTGCTTTGATAATATTTGTCAACATAAACACACGGCTGAGTGATATAATTCAAAGTCGCCATTAGGCAGATTTTGGTAATCCGGAGGACAGATCTGATGACAACAGTTAGAGCGGTAAGGGCTGTATTGATAATTGTTTGCGCTATCAGCATTTTCGCGCTGACGGGATGTAAGGAGAAGATGCCGCCTTACGAGAATATCGTTCAGGCGATAGACAACTATCACGTGAAATACAGTGACTACCTCAACTCGGGGGCATCGGACATCATCCAAAACAACAATGATAACGCAGTTACCAAGGACGGCAAGGCCTGCCGTTCCTACTACGTCAAATCACCGGACGGATCATACGAGAGCGTCACTCTTGAGGTCGAACAGGAAGGTACATTGTCGGTCGATGAGTATTTTCGCCTGTCTGACAAGGCATTTTACATCGTCAGATCTTATATCGAACCGGATACAATGACGCCTTCGATAACCACGTACTATGTGTGGTATGGCAGCATATATATGATCGATGAAGAGAAGAAGGCGCTGGTGGAGGCCGACGAGCAGACTGCAGCCGGATTCTACTTGTCGTTTGGCGATCTAATAACTCAATACGGAGGTTCTGCAGCCGGATAATGCTTTTTGGCAAAGGATTCAGAGATGGTCTTCCAATCGGATTAGGATATCTCTCGGTATCCTTTTCTTTTGGCGTGCTCGCTGTAACGAGCGGGCTTAACTGGTGGCAGGCTGTACTTGTCTCTCTGACCAATCTGACATCTGCAGGTCAGGTCGCCGGAGTGGGGATCATGGCTGCCGGAGGCTCGATGATAGAGATGGCTGTCGCTACGTTTGTAATCAATCTCAGATATGCTCTTATGGGTATATCGCTCTCCCAGAAAACGGATGAATCAATGAACACCCCTGCCAGACTCCTGACCGGCTTCTTCATTACTGATGAGATCTTCGGAGTAGCCTCCGGGGCTGATCATATGGTAACAATGAAGTATATGACCGGTCTCGGTATTCTGCCGGTTGCCGGATGGACACTTGGTACCCTTCTCGGAGCAGTCTGCGGCAATATCTTGCCCCCCATTGTTACCGAAGCACTGTCAATCGGCATCTACGGCATGTTCATTGCTATAGTTCTCCCTGCCACGCGCAAGTCACGTTCGGTAATGATAGTCTCACTGATTGCCGTAATACTGTCGTGCATCTTCTACTATGTGCCTATATTCAAAGACAATATCTCATCGGGCTTTGCAATAATCCTTTGCTCGGTCATCGCCTCGCTTGCAGGTGCGTTCTTCCTGCCGCTTAAGGAGGGATCAGATGAATAATTCCGTCTTTTTCCCTCTTCTGGCTGTAATGATCACTGTTACCTATCTAATCCGTGCAGTACCGTTCGTTCTTTTCCGCAAGAAAATAAACAATCCGCATCTCAAAGCTTTTTTTGAATATATTCCTTATGCGGTATTATCATCCATGACCTTTCCTGCAATTCTCTACTCCACAGGTTCGGTCATAAGTGCCGCTGCCGGGCTCCTGTGCGCGTTATTTCTTGCATGGAGAGGAAAGAGCCTTCTGACAGTTGCAATCGGCACCTGCCTTGCCTCTTTTCTGGTTAGCTTTGCCATGTTGCTGTTACCGTAAGTTTGTGATATACTTTGTCTCGCGAAAGATTTGCCTCTATAGCTCAGTAGGTAGAGCGCATCCATGGTAAGGATGAGGTCGCCGGTTCGATCCCGGCTGGAGGCTCCAGTATCAGAAGACCGTCTCATGACAGATGAGGCGGTTTTTTGTGGCGCATCGGCATTCAAACCTGTTTCCGCAGGATTGTAAAGATCTTATGCCGATACTCATCCCTCAATAATCTCCCCGCCAGACCCATACCATCTCTCACCGTCTGTCAGTACATAGTCTTCACCGCTGCGGAGCGCATGACAGAAGTCTGCCGAAGACGTGATCCTTCTCCTGAATGCCATGCCGCCTCCTAACAGTTTTCTGTTGTGAATATCCGAACCTGCTGTCATTATCTTGTGATTGGCACGGGCCAGTTCCACAGCCATGTCATTCCACGAAGGTTCATTGTGACTTGTGCTTGCCGGATTCGAGTGCATCGCATTTATTGCTTCAATGGCATCAGAGTATTCCGGAAATACTCTTATGGCAGGAATATACGGCTCCACTCTGTAAGGGTGAGCCTGAACAACGATCCCGCCTGCATTATGTACAAGCTCATACTGTGACTCAATGCCGGCAGATCTGATCGCTTCGTTCTCCATGAACCATTCGGGAGTTAATCCCAGTATCAGAAACTCAGTCCCGTCGAATCCCGTCTCCATGCCGAAGAAGACATCCAGGCCGTTGCGGTCGCCATATTCTTTGGCGTCATAATAACCGCGCGAATAGAGCATCATCCATTCCTTCCACGGGAGCTCCCTGCTAATACATGTATTCCCGCCCCAGTTGTGATCTGTCACGAATATACCCGTGTACCCGTATTCCTTGCATGCGGCGGCCATCTCCTCACCGGAATTGCGGCCGCATGCGCTGCCCTGATCGGTGTGCAGATGTGTCTCGTACAGATACGGATAATCTTCAAGAAATCTGATGCTCACTATACAATTTCCTCAACATTTCTTGTCAGAAGCATTTCTGGCGGCGGGCCTTCCTGCACTCTTCAATCTTACCGCATCTGTAGCAGAGCTCATTGTCGCACAGTCCTCCGTTATCAAAGAAGGACATGATGTTGCTGACTGTCGTTACTGCTATATTGTTCAGGGCTTCCTCCGTAAGAAAAGCCTGATGAGATGTTACGATGACATTTGGCATTGAGATCAGCCGGGACAGAAGTTCGTCGTTCAGGATATGACCGGATCTGTCTTCGAAGAAAATGTCTGCTTCCTCCTCGTAAACATCAAGGCAGGCCGCACCGACCTGACGGGCTTTGATACCTTCAAGAAGGGCTTCCGCATCAATAAGTGCGCCTCTTGAGGTATTTATGATTACAACTCCTTTCTTCATACGGGATATGGTATCTCCATTGATCAGATGTCTGGTCTCATCCGTAAGCGGACAGTGAAGCGATATAATATCACTCTGCGCCATCAAATCATCCAGGGACACATAGTTGATGTCGCCCTCTTGCGAAGGAAATTTGTCATATGCTATGACATTCATTCCAAAACCTCTGCATATATCGATAAAGATCCGTCCGATCTTACCTGTCCCGACCACGCCTGCAGTCTTACCGTGAAGGTCAAACCCCGTCAGTCCGTTGAGAGAAAAATTAAAATCCCTCGTCCTGTTATATGCTTTATGAATCCTTCTCACAGACGTGAGCAGAAGTGCTGCGGCATGCTCGGCTACAGCATATGGGGAATAAGCAGGAACATGGGTAACATGTATCCTGCCGTATGCGTGCTTTACGTCGACATTATTATATCCGGCACATCTCAACGCGATCATCCTTATACCATATTCATACAGCCTGTCAATAACGCGTGCATCAACTGTATCATTCACAAATACACAAACTGCATCACATCCCCGCGCAAGTTCTGCCGTATCGGGGGTTAATCTCGTATCAAGAAACTTAAATTCTATTCTCCCGGGCTGTGCGAACTTCGCGAAAGAATCACTGTCGTATGTTTTGGTATCGTAAAATGCAACTCTTATCATATATGTCACCTCCTGTTCATTTCAGCCACTGAAGCGAGTGTCGGTATACCCGCAGGACAGATATCAGCACACGATAACGAAGCGGAACATGTTTTGCTGAAGTGTTCTTTGTAAACTCTCTTGATGTCTTTTTTACGCGAGGCATTACGCGATGATGCAAGATAGCAGTCATTAGCAAATACGGCACCGTAAAATGACTCACCGTTTACGTAATTCGGACACACCTCAAGGCACAGGCCGCACTTAAGGCACTTAGCAGCTGCATACTGGTGATCATGATCACTGCCCTTGGAGGGTGTATATTCGCCTATATACATATCAGATCTCTTAAGGTTCTCCTGTATGGACGATCTGTCAACGACAAGATCACAGATTACAGGGAACTTGGAAAGTGGCTGTATCGTAATCTCATCACCCGTCAAATCCCGTATAAAAGTCTCACATGCAAGTGCCGGCCTGCCGTTGATCACCATTGCGCATGCACCGCATACACCCTGCATACATGAACATTCCCATCCTATCCTGACTGAATCCATGCCGTCCGCATTTCTGATATCGTCATTATAATTGAGATAGTCGATCAGACCGGCAACCGAATTATCCGCCGGGCCGTCATAATCAAACGTCTCCCAATACGGCTCATCGAAAGGCGATCTCCTGCGCAGGATCTTAACTCTCATACTCAAACTCCTTATCGTAACGGACATTATAAGCACCGTTATCGTAACTGATAACAGATGCATAGCCGTAATCATCGCTCATATCCTGATGATCTGACCTGAAGTGCGCTCCCCTGCTCTCCTTGCGTTCATCTGCACATGTCAATGCAGCTCGCGCAAGTGTCAGTATTCCCTTAAGACTGTAATTGAAATAAGGCATGACATCCTTATCATAATGGATCCTGTCAGCTATTGACAGATAGTAATCGACTTCTCCGATCCCTTTTGCCAGCCTTGTCCCGTCACGGACAATTCCCATATTGGAATTCATAGTATCGGCAAGCATGTCACGGACATACATTACCGGAAATTTGCTCTTACTTAATTCCTGACCGGCCAGATTGGCCTGAGCTTCCTCCAAATCACCGGTGAAGTCCGGGACATGACCTGAATCTGTTGATACGCTCGAGGCAGCAATATCATCTGCCGCCACTTTTCCGCTGTACAGTGCCGCAAGGAGAGAATTACCTCCGAGCCGATTGGCTCCGTGATACATCGAAGCACACTCGCCTATAGCATAAAGGTTCCTGATATTTGTCTCGTGGTTGAGATGAACAGCGATCCCTCCCATAAAAAAGTGAACTGAAGGTGTAACCGGAACAGGACTTGCCGATATATCAATGCCTCTGTATTTGGCACATATATCCCTTACTTCCGCGAGTTTGCTTGATATCATCAAACTGTCCATAAATGATGCATCAAGATATACTTCGCGCCCGGTCATTTCAATCTCTCTTGAGATCACATCTCTTGTCATGAGGTTGCCGTTCGGACCGAATTTCTCTTCCATGAAGTATACCCTTCTTCCGTTATCTTCATAGAAAAGTCTTCCTCCCTCTCCCCTGACAGCCTCCGATATCAGCATCTTCTTCTGCGCTGTCTCAAGTGTAGTCGGATGATACTGAACGAATTCCAGATTCTTAAGTTCAACTCCCTGCATGAACAGCCTGCCTGCCGCGTACCCGTCGCACTGCGTCGATCCGGTCGTCTTGCCGAACAGTGCATTCTGCCCCCCGGTGGCAATTATCAGCGCATCGCCGTATATTGCCTCAAGCATTCTCCTTGACTCATCGAAAACAACAGCTCCGTAACACACGCCATCCCTTATCAGAGCAGAGTGAAAGCAACACCACAGTCTCCTGCTTATCATGCCCTTTGCCTCGTATCTCCTTGCTTCCATGACAAGTGAAGATACTATCTGCTTACCCGTTGATGTGCCACAGTAATATGTCCTTCTGTGACTCTGCCCTCCGAAAGCCCGTCTCACCGGTCTCCCGCTGCCGTCAGTCGTAAACACGGTGCCTATCCTCTCAAGGTACCTGATGACATTGCCTGCATTGGAGCAAAGACCCGTAACTGCATTTATCCCGGCGATGTTACATCCTCCGCGTATTGTATCGTCTATGTGGCTCTCTATACTGTCGCCTTCCTCGTGTTCTTCAGTCACGGCGTTGATGCCGCCGGCTGCCATGACAGACTGTGACCTTTCGGAAGGAAAAGGAGATAAGAGCTGTA
>Ga0247608_10007693_pt1 | contig 10997 bp, 6 predicted proteins | sample 176DNAGHGlowgp2_FD_193490 | JGI IMG/M metagenome (GOLD analysis project Ga0247608, IMG submission 193490) | Sheep rumen microbial communities from Palmerston North, Manawatu-Wanganui, New Zealand - 1766 DNA GHGlow gp2 | ecosystem: Host-associated > Mammals > Digestive system > Stomach > Rumen ... | reverse complement strand
CCGAAGAGTCGTGTCAACACCTTTGCGCATGTAAACTATACTAAAGAGCTTGACCGCCTTGGCGTGCTGCTGTGCATCAACGGCACCGGCATACTCAACGCATGGGTACACCGCAACATAACGCCAGACCTGTCATACGCAGAGATGAACGAACTCGCTGCGCAGGCTCCGATAGGTTCTGACGGCGTGACGATCTCACCGTTCGGCAACGGTGCTGAGCGTGTGCTTGAGAATAAAGAAGTAGGATGCCAGATAAAAGGCATAAACTTCAACAAGCACAACCGCACGCATATAGTAAGGGCGGCACAGGAAGGCATCGTGTTCTCATTCTGCTATGGCATGGAGATAATGCAGCAGATGGGTATGGACATAAAGAAAATACATGCCGGCAAGGCAAACATGTTCCTCTCACCATTGTTCCGCGACACTCTGGCTTCAACGTCGGGTGCTACGATAGAACTGCTTGAGACCGACGGCTCTGTAGGAGCAGCCAAGGGCGCTGGCATGGGCGCTGGCATATACAAGGACAACGTTGAGGCATTCTCTACGCTGAAGCGTATAGCAACAATAGAGCCAGACGCAGCAAAGGCACAGCTATACAGAGAGGCTTACGAGCGTTGGAAGGAGAACCTGTAAAACGCTGTAAGGCATCGGGAATAAAAAAACGAAGAACAATAAATCAATAAGTATATTAACGTAAATAATTAAACAATGGCAAAAGAGTATTTCCCAGAGATTGGTAAAATCAAGTATGAGGGTCCTGATTCAAAGAACCCTATGGCTTTCCACTACTATGACGCAGAGCGTGTAGTGGCAGGCAAGAAGATGAAAGATTGGATGCGTTTCGCTATGGCATGGTGGCACACACTGTGCGCAGAGGGAGCTGACCAGTTTGGTGGCGGCACAAAGACTTTCCCTTGGAACCAGGGCGCAGACGCAGTTGAGATAGCAAAGAACAAGGCCGACGCAGGTTTTGAAATAATGCAAAAACTGGGTGTTCCTTATTTCTGCTTCCACGATGTTGACCTCGTGTCAGAGGGCAGCAGCGTAGAGGAGTATGAGGCAAACCTTAAGGCTATAACTGACTATCTGCAGGAGAAGATGAAGGAAACAGGCATCAAACTGCTGTGGTCAACCGCTAACGTGTTCGGCAACGCACGCTATATGAACGGTGCTTCAACCAACCCTGACTTCGACGTGGTGGCTCGCGCTATCGTGCAGATCAAGAATGCTATTGACGCAGGTATCAAGCTCGGCGCTGAGAACTATGTGTTCTGGGGCGGTCGTGAGGGTTATATGAGCCTTCTCAATACAGACCAGAAGCGTGAGAAAGAGCACATGGCTACAATGCTTGGCATGGCTCGTGACTACGCTCGTGGCAAGGGTTTCAAGGGCACATTCCTCATTGAGCCAAAGCCAATGGAGCCTTCAAAGCACCAGTATGACGTAGATACAGAGACAGTCATCGGATTCCTCAAGACTCATGGACTTGACAAGGACTTCAAGGTTAACATCGAGGTGAACCATGCTACTCTGGCAGGTCATACATTCGAGCATGAACTTGCAGTGGCTGTTGACAACGGCATGCTTGGTTCTATCGACGCAAACCGTGGCGACGCTCAGAATGGATGGGATACAGACCAGTTCCCAATCGATAACTTCGAGCTTACACAGGCTTGGATGCAGATCGTACGTAACGGAGGTCTCGGCACAGGTGGTACGAACTTCGACGCTAAGACACGTCGTAACTCTACCGACCTTGAGGATATCTTCATCGCGCACATCTCTGGTATGGACGCATGTGCACGTGCACTGCTCAACGCTGTTGAGATACTGGAGAAGTCACCAATCCCACAGATGCTGAAGGAGCGCTATGCTTCATTTGACAGTGGCATGGGTAAGGACTTCGAGGATGGCAAGCTCACACTGGAGCAGGTATATGAATATGGCAAGAAGGTGAACGAGCCAAAGCAGACTTCTGGCAAGCAGGAGCTCTATGAGGCTATCGTTGCACTCTATGCGAAATAATAATATTATGTAGCGATTTATTAGTAATTTTGCGTATTAGAAAACGTAAGGTAAATTCTTTAGGAAGAAGTGGCATGTGATTATGTCGCTTCTTCTTTTTTATTGTGCAGGAAAATGAAAATACTTTGGGGTGATATGTTGCGTATGTTGATATTTTTTATTACTTTTGTAGCGATATATACCTAAATGATAAGGAATAGGTTCTTAATATTTTATTTTAAAGACAGGTAATTATATGAAATCAAGAATTTACATAGGAAAGACGTTGGGTAGTTTTGTGATTGTTCTCTTGCTTATGCCACTCGGGCATGCCTTGATGGCAATGATGGAGCATTTTATGGAGCCGACCACGCTGCATTATAGCGCATTCATGATGGGCTTCATAGGCCTTGTCCTGACGATAGCAGGCGTGTTTGTCAAGGGTGATACCAGACAGACGGTGTTTGGTTTGATAGGTGCTATGCTGTTTTGGACAGGATGGGTGGAATTCTTGTTCGTGTATTATGCGCAGCGTTATGGAGTGCATTGCGACCTGCAAGGCTCAGGTATTATACAGACTACTACAGAGTATGTAAACGGAATGATTTCTAATCAGGAGTATCTGATAAACGGCAAGGAGCTTGAAGAATATAGCAGGGCGGAACTTAAGATGATACGAGGCTCACGTCCTGAATATCTAATTATGCCGGCAACATTTGGCATGTGGATGACTATAATGATGCTTTACATCTTCTGCACCAAGACCGGATGTGACTTTATTAATTGGATACAAAAGCATTGTCTGCGTAACAGGGCAGGAGAGAGCGTAGAGTTGAGGCCCATTGCACATCATTCGTCCATAGTTGTCTTTATGGAGTGGAATGTGATGATGTGGGGTGTATATCTTGTCTTGATGTTTTGCTATGATCCGGTATTCCTTGGTCAAAGCCATCCTGTTACTTTGATATTTGCTCTTGTATGTCTTGTGGGGTCGATTCTGATGTTGAAGAAGCAGTTGCATATATCTTCATGGGGTAGGAACATGCGCTTTGCCTTAGCAACGGTAATAGCGTTCTGGTCTTTTGTAGAGATAGCTGCACGTAATGGCTTTTTCAATGAGATATGGACTGATCCGATGAATCATCTGGTAGGAATGGGTATGATATTCGCTGCTTTCATAGCGGTGATAGGTGCGACGTTGTTTTTCTCGCGCTATATTACGGTAGATAGTGAGTAGAGTTATATAGGGTGTCTGTTGATTCGCGATATTGGCTTTCTGGTGCCTGGAGAGATTGTAAAAGGTGTTAACAGAAAGCGTTTTGGAATTTAAAACCTTGAAATATTTTGGGATTTCTCTCTAATTTTAGTAACTTTGCGTTTAAAACCGTAGAGTTACTAATACTTGGTGGAAAAAACAAACGAGTTTGTTTTGTTCTTATCTCGTTTTTTCGTAACTTTGCAAAATGATTAAACAATGAATTATGATAACAGTAAGTAATATAACAAAATCCTTTGGTAAGTTACAGGTGCTAAAGGGCATAGACTTGCATATAGACAAGGGTGAGGTGGTCAGCATCGTCGGACCAAGTGGCGCAGGTAAGACTACACTGCTGCAGATAATGGGTACGTTGGATAGTGCTGATAGCGGAAAAATCGAGATTGACGGCGTGGATATCACAGCCTTGTCAAGCAACAGACTTGCAGATTTTAGAAATAGGAATATAGGTTTTGTATTTCAGTTCCATCAGCTTCTGCCAGAGTTTACTGCAGAGGAGAATGTAATGATTCCTGCTCTGATAGCTGGTACAAAGCGTAGTGAAGCAAAAGCGCGTTGCAAGGAATTACTGGCGTTTCTCGGTTTGGAGGATAGGGCAGGGCATAAGCCTGCAGAGCTGTCTGGCGGTGAGAAACAACGTGTGGCAGTTGCACGTGCGCTTATAAATAATCCTGTTGTGGTATTTGCCGATGAACCTTCTGGTTCGCTCGATACCAAGAATAAGCAGGAATTGCACCAACTGTTTTTTGACTTAAGAGAAAAATATGGTCAGACATTCGTAATAGTAACTCATGACGAGGAACTGGCAAAGATAACAGATCGTACCATACATATTAAGGATGGTATGGTGTATAGTGATGGTATAATAACAAAGGAGGAAATCATTGATGGAGAAACTGAAACTAGGACAGTGGAATAAACTGAAGGCTACCTGGAAGGTGGATTTTGGTATGTATCTTGAAGGAGGTGGATATGATGGTAAGATTCTTCTTCCGGAACGTTATGTACCAGAAGATCTGAAAATCGGTGACGAGATAGATGTTTTCCTTTATCTTGACAACGAGGAGCGTTTGGTTGCGACTACGTTGGAACCAAAGGCGATGGTGGGCGATTTCGCATATCTGGAGGTTGCTTGGGTCAATGAGTATGGCGCATTCCTTGATTGGGGATTAATGAAGGACTTATTCTGCCCGTTCCGTGAGCAGAAACGTCGTATGGAGAAGGGACGCTCATATATAGTACATGTTCATGTGGATGAAGAGAGTTACCGTATTATGGCTTCGGCTAAGGTAGAGAAGTTCCTTGCTCCTACTCCTCCACGCAGACTGTCTGCTGAGGAAGGTGGACTGCATATTGACCAAGAGGTAGAACTGCTTATTTGGCAGAAGACTGACCTTGGTTTTAAGGTGATTATTAATAATCGTTATGCAGGTTTACTTTATGATACGCAGGTGTTCCGTAATATTCACACGGGTGACCGGGTAAAGGGATACATCTCGAATATTCGTTCGGATGGTAAGATAGATTGCTCTCTGCAACGTTATGGGCAGCATCGTCAGCATACGGAAGACTTCTCTGCTCGGTTACTTAGATACCTTGAAACTCAGGGGGGGAGATGTCGTTTGGGGGATAAGAGCGATGCTGAGGAAATCAAGGAACAGTTTGGGGTCAGCAAACGTACCTATAAGCAGGCTGTAGGTGACTTGTATAAGCGTAGATTGATACGTATTACAGAGAATGGTATTGAATTGGTATAATAGTGAATATTGACAGTTTTGTAAAATGGCTGTACCAGAACTAAAAGAAAGAGTGAAAGGAATTTTCCTTTCACTCTTTCTTTTGTATTTATTCTCTTTTTTATATTTATCCTCGAATTTGCGCAAATGTTATATTCCTGATTCAGTCTTACTCATTCTTCCTCGTCAAGGTTGAATAAGTCTCCTCCCCAAGCCTTTGCACCTACATCGTCACCTTCGAGTTCTCCCTCACCTTTACCCTCTTCTTTGTCCGTTCCGGCAAGTAGGTGAATGTGGTCTAATTCTAAATTCTCTATTTCTGGAATGATATATTCTTTCTTAGCCATGTCTTCGATTCTTATTTTTATTTACCTTATTCTAATACTTTTGCAAAGTTACATATAATTTATGTAATATAAAAGGAATTTGCATATTTGTTAGTGAAATTTAACATTAACGGATGCATTTCACCTTTCTATATTTAATTTATGGTTGGATTTTACTGTCTTTTATATTTTTTACCATTTTCATCAATAACAATACCTTTATAGTCATCATCTACAGGTTGCCCGGCAAGATTGAAGAATCTGGTAGGCTTTTGCATATCTCCAATTTCAATTTCTTTAATAGCTGTAGCCTCTTCTTCTTCTATGAATGTAGTTGATATTGCCTTTGCGGCCGCGGTAGAACTATTGGTGTATTTTGATACATAGTATGCCTTGCCGGCAGCAATGGTGGCATCGCTGGCAACCGGATTAAACATTCCGGTTTCTTTATTCATTGCATAAACTACATAAGGTGCCACGCTATTTACAACAAAGCTTTCTTCTGCATCACCACGTAGCAGGTTTACTGCTCCTCCATCGAAGTTAGTGGCAGTTCCGATTGGTACTTTGTATTCATAGTTAGGCTTACCATCTCTGATAAGTATAGCTTCACCAGCAGGTACCTGTTTTACGTACCTGGTATAAATGCTGTCTTTACTTTCTCCTACAACTATGGATACCGAGATGTCTTTCCTGTCAGAGAAATCGAGTGGTTGTTGTGTGATGTACGAAGTATTTCCCCATTCGTTTGTTTTAATGGTTATGAAATCTATATACTTAGACCTGAAATATGCTTTTCCGGCAGCAATAGTCGTTCCTGCCTTTACTTTGGTGAACTGACCTGTTCTTGCAGACATGGCATACACCATTGTATTGCTGTCGTCAACGTTGAAATCTTCTGTGAGTGAACCTTCCAATAGATTATCGCCAGTATCAAAGATTATGTTTTCTGTATTCCTGATAGGAACCTTGTATGTTACTCCAGGTTCTCCTGTTACGTAAAAGGCAGTTCCTTCCGGTACAATGGTTACCTGACGCTTTGATATACTGTCTATCGTTTCATCATATATGATATATGCTTTAAGTCCTGTGACAGTTTCGAAGTCAAGCGGGTTGGCACAAACATGACTTGCGTAGCCATAGTCACCTACTGTTACGTCTTCATATCCCATGTATTTTGAAATGAAGTATGCTTTGCCTGCCTTGATGACCGTACCGTTCTTTACCTTTGTCAGCAAGCCTGTAGTGCCTGACATGGCATATACATACTCTTTTGCATCGTTTACTGTGTAGCTTTCGGTATGTGAGGCTCTCAGCATATTTCGCTTGCCTGTAGAGGTACAGGTTCCTACCGGTACTATGTAAGTTGTGTTTGGGGTTCCCCTTATAATGAATGCCTCATCTGCAGGTACTTCCTTTACACTGTAGGTCCAGATTTTGTCGGGTGTTTCTTCTGTCACGATTTTTACCTCTAAATCTTCAAAACTTGTGAAGTTGAGTGGATATGTTGAATACCAACTGGTCACACCATTCTTATTTGTAGAAATTCTTTCTACACCAATTTTGTCAGAGATATAGTAAGCCTGCTCTGCAGGTATTACGTATGTTGGTTCTGCTTTTTCGAAGTCAGATGAGTTCTCTTTTACAACATATACGAAATAGTCCTGGTCAGCAACGTTGAAGTCTTCTGTTAGTGAACCTGTCAGCTTGTTTGATGCTACGTTTGCGCTTGTTTCTGCAATTACGTGAACATCATATTCCGTATTGGCAGCTCCTTTTACGAAGATAGGAGTTCCTGCTGGTACCTGCTCAATTTCCATTTTCTCTATAGTGCCAGTCGCTGACTCTGATATTGCAATATATGCTTTCAGTGGAACAGTACTGAAGTCAAGTGCCTTTCTTGTAATGTATGTTGCTACACCTTGGTTGTTCGTCTTGATTTTCTCTACTCCAAGATCTATGATTCTTGCAAATTCAGATATGAAGAAAGCCTCGCCTGCTGGAATGATGTAATTCTCGGGCATTCTTTCGAACTTTCCAGTAGCAGCATTTAGTGCATATACATAACTTATGGTGTCGCTAACGTTAAAATCGGTGTTTTGACTTGTAAGTATATTATTGCTTGCGGTCTCTGTAATTGTCATTACAGGAACAGTGTAGGTAGTGTCGGCTTTTCCACCTGTTACATAGAATGCTGTACCGGTTGGTATGTTTGTGATGTTTTGGGTGGTTATGCCCTCTTTGGTCTCTCCCGTTACTATGTAAGGATTAAGTACGGTTTCAGAGAAGGAGAGTGGTTGGCTTGCTGTCAGTGATGCCGTACCGCTTGCATTAGTGTGTATTTCTACAAAGCCTTTGTATTTTGATTTTAGGTAAGCAGTGCCTGCTGGTATGGTTGACAAGATGTTCTTATCAATCATTTCGAGTGCAATGTTACCATCTTTTGGGGACAGCATGTAAACCAGACTGTCTGTGCTTGAGGTTGTGAAATCCTTGCTTGAAGAACCAGTCAACTTGTTTCCTGTTATTTTTTCAGTCTTTGTACCTACCTGAATGTGATACTCCTGTCCGGGATCTCCCTTTATGATTACACCTGTTTCAGCAGGGATGTCTGATATCGGAGTGTATTCAAATCCGTTCTGGAGTGATTCACTCGTTACGATGAATGCTTTAAGTCCGTCTTCACCAGTGAAGTAAAGTGGCTTGCCATATATGATGGCTGCCATTCCACTGTTGTCCAGTTTAATGTCAAAATATTCTGCTGCGTCAAGTTCTGACAATATAAATGGCGTGCCTGCAGTAATGGTGACATTTTTGTCGGCCATTACAATCTCGCCGTTTGTCGTATCTATGGTATATATTGGTTTATCGTAATCACTTACCTTTATGTTGTTATCAGAAACCTTGAGTAGTGAAGTCTCGCTCATCACGGTTGATGTGCCTAATTTAACCTCGTACAGTGTATTTGGTGTTCCGTAAAGTATGAAAGGTTCTCCCTTTGGTACATCCTGTATGTCTTTTGTAGTAAAGACACCGCTGCGCAATTCTGAATCTATGACGTATGTTCTACTTGCGCCACAACCTTCGAAGTTAAGAGGGTTCATACTTACGTGTACGGCATAGCCATACTCGTTTGTAGTAACAGGTTCAAAGTTAGAACATACTGTCACTTTCTCTATACTAACGCCTTCTGGTATGTTTATAAGTGCCTGTGCGCTGTTGGCCCTATAGACCTGCTCATTGAGTGTACATGTACCTTCTATTGCATCACATCCTGCAATAGGGAGTGACATGCCACCTTTGGTAGTAATGAAAATGTATTGTCCGTTGCTTACGCCATTTATGCCTAAGCCATCGGCATCTGCAAGATAATCATACTCTTCGCCATCCACTGTCTCAAGTTCTGGCTTGGTACTTACGATACCATTGGCTGCTTGCAGGGTGAAGTATTCTGCTGAGGTAAGACCTATTCGGCTGTCTGTGCTCACGTCTATATTTTGTGAGCCGCTCGTGAATTGCTTGATTCCGAAGATATTCTTGGTTTCTACCTGGAATGTTGCTTTGTCGCTGAGCACAATGTCTTTCTTGTCGGTTCCATATATGGTGCCGTCAATCAATGTGGAGAAATCCTGTTCCCATATCTGAGGAGCCTGAGGACGTGGTGCTGTTGATATAGTTAAAGAACTTGAGGAAGTGAAACCTGTTGCACTTATACGTCCCGATATCTCGCTTCCAGGAGTAAAGTATTGAGGGTCATCTTTCGACATGGCAATCCAATTATAGCCGTCCAAACTATATTCTACAGTATAGTCAGGTCTGAAGCTATAATAAGATGTATCTGGTATTATAGTAAATGTATATCCTTTATCTTGAACATAGTCGGTTAATACTATGTTCTTCGCATACATTTTGAGTTTGCTGCCTGCTCCCGTAGCGATACTTATTACATTTGAGTTGGTCTTGTTTACGGGGTTATAGGCGTATGCATACAAGGTCTTAGCTTCAGTCTGCACCTCTTCGGTGTATTCAGTCCAACCTTCAGTACCTGCCTCTATATTGTTTTCTGACCAGAATATGGTAGCTCCGTCTGTTGGACATGTGAATTCAATTATGCGTGCCTTATTGTATGCCCCGGTTATCTTGTATTCAGGGGCTGAGCAAGGTGTGTCATCTACCACCACATCTGTTGTCAGTAAGAAATTGTCGAGCTTACAGACACACATTCCTGCATTTTGGGTTGTATTGAAACACAAGAATATTCCATTTAAGGCTCCGAGCGTTTCAGGATTTATATTAGCACTTACTTCTGTGTTATTGCATATAAAAGTAAGCGTTGCATTATTTGTATCAGCGTTTGTACACTTTAATTTGAAAGTGTAATATTGGGTATTGAATAATTTGATTTGCTTGCCAGTGGGAACACCTCCGATAATGATGTCGTATAGGGCGTATTGTCCGTCGTCATCAGTGTGCTCCTCCACGCAATTAAGTGTCAAAAAAGTCCCTTCTGTCAATTCGGTCTTTGAAGGATACACTGCTTTTGTACCAGTTACACATATCTGTTTATTAAATCCGAGAACTTCCACAGTTTGGTAATCGAATGACAATGTCCAGTTATCCCTTGTAGTTTCTTTGTCATACTTGAAATTCAGATGTGCATACGTGTCATTCCAACCTTGGATGCGAATCGTATTTTTTGTGTTGTCTTCTTCTTCAGGTGCTGACTGAATGTACCCATAGTCAAATGCGAAGTTAGTTTCAGGATCGACTCCATTTACTTCCACCTCGTATGCGTCATACATGTAAATCTCACTGAAAAGTAGTTCGTCGATGGATGTTTTATTGGCATTTAGGTTACAATCCTCCTGCCACACGATGTCTGTACGTGTGGTCGTTCCCGCCTGCGCCGTCAAGCCAAATAGCGTAAGCGATAATAGTACAATTTGTAATATCTTCTTCATACGTATGTTTTTGTCTGCTTTTGTATAAGGTGCCATGTTAAATTATCTTTGCTTTGTAATGAAATTTTCGTATTAGGATTCTGTTCGTATTTTGTTGCGTTATCCTGTTATTTTAATACGCTCAATTTACTTGAAAAATGAATTTTATAAGCAAAGTTACTCATAATTTTGTAAATAAAACCAAAATATAATATAATTTAACAAAATTTAAAAGAATAATTGCCTGATTTTGTTTTATAGTGCATATTTATTAGTTTGCATTTTCTGAAATGTATAGCAGACGGACGAGGCGAATATCTTCATCAGAATAATCGCCGTCGAATTCTTCGAATGCATCGTCCAGCGAGTCAGTCTCTGCCTCTGCGAAATAATCGTAGATGTCATCGAATTGTTCTTCGTCCATAGTGCTTTCCACATAGTAGCGGATGTCAAGACGTGTTCCGCTGAAAACTATAGCTTCCAGCTCGTCAAGTAGTTCCGAGAATTTGATATGCATTGATGATGCTATTTCGTCAAGTGGCATCTTACGGTCAATGCAGTTTATCATTTTCACCTTTCCTGCAGACTTGTTTGCTACGCTTCGCACTCGAATGTCTTCAGGTCGTATGATGTCGTTTTCTTCGCAATATTGTTTTATCTGGTCGATGAAAGGCTGGCCGAATTTGCGTGCCTTGCCTTGTCCTACCCCTTG
>Ga0247608_10007691_pt1 | contig 10998 bp, 10 predicted proteins | sample 176DNAGHGlowgp2_FD_193490 | JGI IMG/M metagenome (GOLD analysis project Ga0247608, IMG submission 193490) | Sheep rumen microbial communities from Palmerston North, Manawatu-Wanganui, New Zealand - 1766 DNA GHGlow gp2 | ecosystem: Host-associated > Mammals > Digestive system > Stomach > Rumen ... | reverse complement strand
AGCTGCGCGAACTCTTCGAGCGAAGGCAAGAAGGAACGCCGGATGACGGGCAGTTGGAGATTAATTTTTCTTTTTAACATTTTTTAAGAGACACTAGTGAAACACGCTATCATATCGTGTATTTCAGGGATACCTGTCGTAAACAAGAAAATAGAACAAACTACATCCATTCCGTTTGTATATGTTTTACAATACGCTCGCAACTATCACCATCTCTATCTTTGATATATCTACTTATCAATTCGTCACTTGGGCATTTGTAGCTCTTACTTTGTAATAATCCAAACACTTCATCCCAATCATAAACTTTATTTGCTTCTATATATTTATTATAGTCATAGTATAATGGACGTTCTTCGACAATGTATTGTTCGAAATCAAAGGGTGTAAGTATTATAGGGCGTCGAAGTAATAGAAAATCAAAATAAACACTCGAATAATCAGTAATTAATATATCCATGTCTTTGACAAGTCTGTATAATATGTCAAAATCTTGGTCTGTAATTCTTACAAAACGTCCATGCTCCAAATCCACACTACCTTCCGCATCATAGAAATGACCTTTATAAAAATAAACGTAGTCTCCTTGCTCTAATATCTCATAGAACCGTTCCTTATTAAAGCCATAACCTTCAAAAGGATTGAAAGCCTGACCTTTTAGACCATGTAGCCTATGTGTAGGCATATGAATAATAAACTTGGCGGTCGGATATAAACCCCGATATTTTTTGACAATATCCTCTGATTCTTTTGAAAAGAGTACATCGTTTCTTGGGTAACCGTCGACCCATATTTTGGAAGGATCGACTTTAAAAGCAGATTCAAAAAATGGACGAAAAAACTCTCCAGTTACAGTTATACTACCGACATTGTAATTATCCATATCAGGAAATAAAAACCTCATCAGCAGTTTCTTTATTGTTTTTTTCCCGTAAGAGTCGCCCACCATGAAACGACGTTCATCCTCCATTATATATTTCATTACCATCCCATGATATAGCCAAACTAATTTTGCTCCATTAAGATAAAACCCGTTAACTTCTTTTCTTTCTACAGTTATGAAAGCAACACTAGCTGTTAATGAAAACAACTTTCCTTTAAGCGATGAAAGCAAAGCGACTGGCTTATTCTCATTTTTGAGTCTGTCGTATATAGACTTATTACTTGTAAGCCACATCGCCTTAATGCACGGCATTTCTTTCAACACATATTCATAAATAGCCCTTGAGTTATCCGAGTATCTTTCCCCAAACCAGGCCCCAAAAACCCATTTATTCTTATTCCTCGGAATCAACCGTTCCGTATACCAAAAAAGCATTCGTGGAATGGCAAAAACAGTTTTGCAAATCTTAGTTAAACTATGTCTCATAGAATCTATATTACGGTTTTAAACAGACTGCAGTTTTTGTTATTACTGCATTCTATGTGGTTTATAGACTGACAAATAAACATATTAATATTATTATTTGTAACAATATCCTCCATTAACCTCAATTAAACTACCGTTGACAAAAGGATTATCAATGCAGAATCGGAATGCCTCCACAATTTCATCCACTTGAGCGAAGCGGTGTATTGCTGTTTTTTTATAAATGTTTTGTTTTATTTCTTCTGGCTTTGCCGTTTGCCATGGTGTATCGACAAAACCCGGAACTATAGCATTAACTGTGGTGCCTGTGCCTTCAAACTCTTTAACAAGATTTTTTACCATAGCATGGACAGCGGCTTTCGTAACGCCATAGGCCAACACCATAGCATGAGGGTACAAACCCATTTGTGATCCAGTGAAGAGAATACGAGAACCATGGGGAATAATCGGGTAAAACTCACGACACATAATGTAATGTGAATTTACTGCCACTTCCATCATGGCATCCCATTCAACATCCTTCATTTCAGTGAAACCTCTTCTAATACTAACACCCGCGTTACAAACCAAACAGTCCAAATAATTGGTCTGGCTTTTTACGTAGTTGATAAATTGATAGACTTCCTCACGCTTAGTCTGGTCTATCTTTTGAGCCTCAAAATTATCAATGCTCTCTTTAAAATCAGGGCCAACATAGGTAGCAAACACCTTATAGCCCTTGCTGAGGAGCATTTTAGCCACGCCAAGACCCATACCTGACGTGCCTCCTGTTACCACTGCATATTTCATATCTCTGTTACATTTTCACCATTACGGTATTTCTCTATTATTTCAGCCACAGCTACACTTTCACGACGGCGTAGTTTATAACAGCTACGGCGGTTGTTGACTATCATCGAAAGGAATTCTTGAATCTCGTAGCGCAATCCTTCGCCGTCATAGCTATAGAAATATTTTTTGTTTTTGGTTTGGTCCTCATAGCGCACCTCAAAGTAATCGGTCAGCCACCAAGGAGCTGGAACATACACATAGCCTTTGGTTCCTGACACGACAAGATTACCTTCTGTCTTCACTCCAATGCCCAAAGTAAAAGATGATGTGGCATGAGGATAGTTAATAACTCCTTTGGTATAAATATCCACACCGTTCTCGCGCTTAGTATGGAAATCAACATCTTTCCAATCAATTCCCAAAAACTTAATAATTGCCATCACTGTCAAAGGGGCATGCTCTGCCATTGCTCCACCAGCCTGTTCAGCATCCAACTCGCGTGTAGGGGGGGCCACCATCTTGCTCAACGAAGCTTTCACATCTACAACATCACCGATTATGCCACTCTTAACCAACGTAACTATATGGCCGAAAGCGGGACAATAGGCAGTTTTGCTTGCTTCCAATAATACGAGATTCTGTTCTTCTGCTAAGTGATAAAGTTCCAAAGCTTCTGCCTTTGATAACATAAACGGTATTTCACAAAGGACATGTTTACCAGCCAACAAACAACGCTTCACATATTGATAATGCGTTAAATGAGGCGAAGCGACATAAACCACATCGACTTTTTGGATGAAGGCGTCAAAATCATTGAATGGAACAACATCATACCTTTTGGCAAATTGTTCCGCTTCAGCCTTGTCTGGATTCAACACAGCAACGACCTTCGCACCATCCACAACCTTCGTTTCTGGAATAAAGCGATGAGCAATACGCCCACTGCCAATGACACCTATTCGATAATTAGTTTGGCTTTCTTCTCGGAGCATTGTGCTACTAACACCTTCTGTTCTAGGAAGATAAACCACTTTACAGTATTCATTCAAGTAATCAAATTTGCCTATCCAATCACTGCCAATGGCAAAGATGTCAATATCATACTTCTGAATGTCGTCAATCTTCTGGCCAAGATAGTCCTCAATTATCACCTCATCTGCGTAGTCTGTGGCTTTAACCGCCTCAACACGTTCAAGAACGTTGTTACGAACATTAAGTTTGCCTCTACCTCGGTCAAAACTATCGCTCGTAACACCAACTATGAGATAGTCACCGAGCTCTTTAGCACGTCGCAACAAGTTAATATGTCCTTGATGTAAGAGGTCATATGTGCCGTAAGTAATAACTTTAATCATTCCGTCATTCTATTAATACAACAACATAAACTCTCAATCCAATATGCAATCTTGAATCCGAATGTTTCTTTAATCTTAGTTTTATCTAGAACAGAAAACGATGGCCGTTTCACCTTTGAAGGAAATTCATCACTATGACAAGGTAGAATATTACAACCCTTATTCCCAGCACGTTCAGCAATTATCTTTGTAAAATCATACCAGGAACAAACACCCTCATTACTGAAATGATATATGCCTCCATATTTATAAGCACTCCTTTCTTCAATCATTTCATATATCACATCGGCCAAATCTCTTGCGTAAGTAGGTGTACCCACTTGGTCAAACACAACATACAACTGTGATTTAGCGGCTGTTAGACTGAGCATAGTCTTTACAAAATTTTTTCCAAATTCGCTATACAACCATGAAGTACGGATGATGACATAATCGCATCCCGATTCTTGAATAGCCTGTTCACCATGAAGTTTTGTTAAACCGTAAATACCAGTAGGTGTTCCCTGCTGGTCTTCTTTACAAGGAATGTTATAAGGTTCCTTGCCAAACACATAATCGGTAGAGATATGAATCAGTAAACCGCCACTCACTTCTTTCATAGCTATGGCGAGATTTTCTACAGCCTTGGCATTTAACAGTTCTGCCAAATCGTAGTTATCTTCCGCTGCATCCACATTGGTATATGCAGCACAATTGACGACAATACTAATCTGATTCTTCTTTACAAATTGGCGGATAGAGGATAAGTTTGTAATGTCAAGTATTATAGTACTAACATCTATATTGCTACCACCAAGTTTTTTCAACATTGCAATTGATTCAGGAATCTCATCAACCACATCTGTGAAGAAATACCGGTCTCCTGATGCATCACCACATGTCACCAAACGCAATTCGTTGCCTAATTGACCATTTGCTCCCGTTACAAGTATATTTCTCATATTGCGTAGTAGTCTGTGTGGTAATCAAAAATATCAGGGCACTCGACTAGTGTAGGATGATGTTTGTCCTTCTCAGAAAGAACAATATCCGCAGTAGGTATCTTCCAATCTATGCCAAGAGTCCTGTCATCCCAAGCAATTGCACCCTCGGATTGTGGAGCATAAAGGCTATCACACTTGTATTGGAAGACAGCTTCGTCGCTCAACACCACAAAACCATGAGCGAAGCCACGAGGAATAAAGAACTGACGATGATTATCTCCTGTCAATTCAACCATCACATGTTTTCCAAACGTGGGAGAACCTTTACGAATATCTACGGCTACATCCAAGACTCGACCTTTGAGCACTCTTACAAGTTTACTCTGTGCATCCTTTCCTTTCTGAAAATGGAGACCTCTTAAAACGCCGTAGCAACTCTTGCTTTCGTTATCCTGAACAAACTTGATGGGGCGAACTTGTTCATCAAAGTCTTTCTGCGACCATGTTTCCATAAAATAGCCACGTTCATCGCCAAAGAGTTTTGGTTCAACGATGACTACTCCAGGAATTTCGGTTTGAATTACGTTAATCATTATACGTGTTTTAATGTATTCGAATTAATCTCTTCTTTCATTTCGTCAATTACCTTCAGCAAATACTGTCCGTACTGGTTCTTCAGCATGGGCTGCGCAATCTCGCGCATGCGCGCCTCGGTGATCCAGCCGTTGCGGTAGGCAATACCTTCCAAGCATGCGATCTTGAGACCTTGGCGTTTCTCGATAACCTCCACAAAAGTGGAAGCTTCGGAGAGGCTGTCGTGGGTACCGGTGTCGAGCCAGGCGAAGCCGCGGCCGAAAACCTGCACCTTGAGTTCGCCGTCTTTCAGGAACTCCTGGTTCACGGTGGTGATTTCCAACTCGCCGCGAGCACTGGGCTTGATGGTCTTGGCCACCTCCACCACCTTGTTGGGGTAGAAGTAGAGGCCCACCACGGCGTAGTTGCTCTTGGGCTCTTTCGGTTTCTCCTCGATGCCGAGGCAATTGCCCTGCTTGTCGAACTCGGCCACGCCGTAACGCTCGGGGTCGCTGACCCAGTAGCCGAAGACGGTAGCTTTCTTGTTCTCCTCGGCATCCTTCACAGCCTTGCGGAGCAGACCGGTGAAGCCGCTGCCATAGAAGATGTTGTCACCCAGCACAAGGCAGGCACTGTCGTCACCGATGAACTCCTCACCGATGATAAACGCCTGTGCCAGTCCGTCGGGGCTGGGCTGTTCGGCATACTCGAAGTGCACACCGTAGTCGGAGCCGTCACCTAAGAGGCGTTTGAAGCCAGGAAGGTCGTAGGGAGTGCTGATGATGAGGATGTCGCGGATGCCCGCGAGCATGAGCGCCGAGATGGGATAATAAACCATCGGCTTGTCGTAGATGGGGAGGAGCTGTTTACTCACTCCTTTGGTGATAGGGTAGAGTCTGGTGCCGGAACCTCCGGCGAGAACGATTCCTTTCATTGTATAGGGATTTTTGTTTATTGTCGTTTTGGAAGGTTGCGTTTGGTGTGTTTACGCAGAAGTTGGGATGCTTGGCCTGCGGCCATGGTTAGGAGCGGCCTGCGGCCGATGGATGGGGTGGCCTGAGGCCAGAAATCTGGGAAAATCTATTTTGAAAATCCGAGAGAATATTTCCGCATTGTTTCCGCTGTTTCCGCATTGTTTTCGCAATTCAGAATCCGGCGGGAGGGACGGGCGGGAGTTAATCGACAAAACCAGATATTCCTCCTCGCATACGCAAGAAGGTACGATTGAAGGGGGGCTCCGGGGGATGTTCTCCGAAGCCCGAGGCTGCCTGCTGACCCAGCGGCGTCACCTTGCTCCTTGCAGAAAACGGGACGCATTCCCTGCGCGGCAAAGGTACAAAATATTTTATTCAATACAAATCTTTTTTTTACACGGGGAGGGAGTTGGCGGCCTGCGGCCTGTGGGTTGGGTGTTTGGGTGTTTGGCCTGCGGCCAATTTTGAGATGCGGCCTGCGGCCAGAAATCTGGGAAAATCTGGGTAGAAAATCTGAGAAAATAGTTATAGCTTAGTGGTGTTTTCGCATTGTTTCCGCTATTTTCGCATTGTTTTCGCAATATAATCGATTTTTGGATTGCGAAAAGACGCGAAAGGGGCGAAATGGACGAAAATTGGGGAAGCCAAGGTCTATAGGGATGGGCGGAAGGCGAAGAGTTTCTTTCGCTATGGTTTGGACATCGTCACTGAGTTTTTGGTCGAAGAATGGGAAAATTATTGGATAGCGACACTGTGGCGACGCTTCTTACGATAGTTTGGGTTGGGAATCATGAGCCGTTGCTTTTCCTCGTCGGAAAGTTCAACAATATCCACCCCCTTGCTGTCGGCATAGGCCTTGATGGCTCGGATGTCAACCAAGTAAGGCATCTTCGATTCGTCAACAGGCTCGTACTCATACGACATATAGTCGTTATATTTCTTCTCCAGAATAAGCATAGGTGTTAGTTTTGATAATTTACGACAGTCCCTATGTTAGGTGGCCTGCGGCCAGAAATCTGAGAAAATCTATTTTGAAAATCTGAGAGAATATTTTCGCATTGTTTTCGTTGTTTCCGCATTGTTTTCGCAATATAATCGATTTTTGGATTGCGAAAAGACGCGAAAGAGGCGAAATGGACGAAAATTTGGCTCGCTGAGCGAGCGGGGTTGAGGGTGGCCTGCGGCCAGAAATCTGGGAAAATCTGGGTAGAAAATTTGAGATAATAGTTATAGCTTAGTGGTGTTTTCGCGATGTTTCGCTGTTTCCGCATTGTTTTCGCAATATAATCGATTTTTGGATTGCGAAAAGAGGCGAAAGGGGCGAAAAGGACGAAAATTTGGGAAGCCAAGGTCTATAGTGATGGGCGGAAGGCGAAGAGTTTCTTTCGCTATGGTTTGGACATCGTCACTGAGTTTTTGGTCGAAGGATGGGAAAATTATTGGATAGCGACACTGTGGCGTCGCTTCTTACGATAGTTTGGGTTGGGAATCATGAACCGTTGCTTTTCCTCGTCGGAAAGTTCAACAATATCCACCCCCTTGCTGTCGGCATAGGCCTTGATGGCTCGGATGTCAACCAAGTAAGGCATCTTCGATTCGTCAACAGGCTCGTACTCATACGACATATAGTCGTTATATTTCTTCTCCAGAATAAGCATAGGTGTTAGTTTTGATAATTTACGACAGTCCCTATGTTAGGTGGCCTGCGGCCAGAAATCCGGGAAAATCTGGGTAGAAAATCTGAGAGAATAGTTATAGTTTAGTGGTGTTTTCGCATTGTTTCCGCTGTTTTCGCATTGTTTTCGCAATTAAATCGATTTTTGGATTGCGAAAAGACGCGGAATTATCCAATAATCTCCCACTCACCAGCGTCACCACCCTTGCGTCTTATCTTCTTGTCCCGCAAAACATCTATGGCTTTTCTGACCTGACGCTCACTGGTTTTGAGTGTCTTTGCCAACTCAGCTCTGGATATTGAATGATTTGCACAAATCAGATCGTAAACTGCTTGAGTCAGTTCTGGATCGCCCTGGATCAGTTCTGGATCACTCTGGATCAGTTCTGGATCATTCTCTTTCTTCTTTCTCCAAATGACCACGCGGAAATCCTCTTCCTGATGATACTCAGGTGACTGCAAACCCTTATCCTTGCAGAGGTTTACTATATCTTCAGTGCCGGTACCCACTTTCTCAATGTATCCGATCCAGAACATGGGGTCAGCCAGGAGCGGATTGGCGGGCAGTGACTTATGCGGTTCAAAGAGCTTCTGAACTGTGAGCCCGTAGGGCAACTGGCCGGGATTCCAGACCTCCAGACGATTGCGGAACAGCATCACCTGCACACTGCCGTTGCTGGTGTAGTCGCGGTGGCACACAGCATTCACTATGGCCTCTTTCACGGCCTCGTAAGGCAACTCGTACTCGGTAGGAACGGCTGCCGTATTACCCTCGCTGCGTGTCCCAGTCCAATTGTCAATGCGGCTCATCACAAACGATGTGGCCTGGTCTATCATCTCAAAGACGGTGCCGCGATATATCTGGTAGGATGGCAGCGGTTTCTCGACCACATTGCCGTAGAACTGCACGCACTTTACCTCAGAAGTGATGAAGAAACGCTGCGGACGCTTGCCGAACAGCAGAACAGCTGAGTTGGAAATGCGCCCCTTGTCGTCCATCAGGGAGAGATGGGTGAGCAGCTGAGTGGGCGTGGAGTCCAGCGGCAGCGGGAAATCGCGCTTTGCCTTGGCCAGCCGGATGAAGTCCGACATCTTGTCCTCGTCTAAGTCATCCAACGTTGCGTTGGTGTCGAAAGCGGCATCGAACGGCTGCCAACGGATGTATTCTTTCTCCTCCAGATAGCGCACGAGCGAGGCATAGACAGAGGTGCGGAGACCTTCAATGTCAACAAATGTCTTGCGCACGATATCGCGTTCCACCTTCTTTATCAGCGATTCTTCCTTGGGATGACGCAGATTTTCATCGAGGCTTTTGATGAAGATGAGACGGTGTTTGTGAAGCTCGGCAGCTCGGTCGTATTCGCGCTCGGTGGGCGAAACGCCCTCGGCATCCTCGTATCCGTATTTGTTGCCATAGAGACCAAGGTAGATATCGGACATTTCCACCTCGTTGAGGTAAACCTGCCGCGGCGAAGCTTCAGCTGCCGGCACATCCTCAAAGAGAAACGTCTCGAAGAACTTACCCAGCAACGCATCAGTGCGGATGTACTGCCCCAGCATAGCACGTTCCTCAGCAAATTCGTTCTGTACACTGCTGATGAAGATTCTGATACGTTTCATATACTGATACTTAGAGTTTGTCGTTTGATTCTTTCTTTGTAACCTTGTCGGTTAGGCGATTGCGCGGTTACACGGTCATCCTTGCGGGAATTTCTGTGTCTTCTGCGATTTCTGCGTGACAATCCTATTTTGCCGCAGGCAAAAAAACTCTGCAATTCTTTGCGGCCTGCGGCCGATGAGGGGTGCTTGGCCTGCGGCCAATGGATGGGGTTGTTGGCCTGCGGCCAAATATGGGGTGGCCTGCGGCCAGAAATCTGGAAAAATCTTGATTGAAAATCTGAGAAAATAGTTATAGGTTAGTGGTGTTTTCGCGATGTTTCGCTGTTCCCGCATTGTTTTCGCAATATAATCGCTTTGCTGTGAGGAGACCTTTACGTTTGTCTTTTGATGATGTCATCGGCGACGTCGGCGAACTTCGAGAGGTCGGCCTCGTGGAGGGGGTGGTACATGGCAATCACCTCGTTGATGCCAAGCCCTTTTCTACGCAGGAAGGCAAAGCTACGACGCGAAAGCCACTGATAGTACGCCAACACCCAACCAGCCCAATACTCAGGGCCTACCGTATAAGTGCCGTCATTCTCCTTCAGGATAACTCCACCGGAAGCCTCCACCACACTGTCGGCCAGCTCAGCCCCTGACATACCCACGAGATAGCGTGGATTGCCGGCAGCAAACTGACGCGACACTTCGCAAGAGAGAAACTTGTCGTAGAACTCCTCAATGGGGTAACCGTATTTGCGCACGCCACAATCCATCATCACCGCAAGGTTGCGCATGGCTCCGTTGAGATAGGTTTTCTTATAGGCTCTGGCCATTTTTCCAATTGTTTCTGATAATGTCTAACACATATATTCCGTTCTCAGCCACGGGTTTGGAAGCAATCTGGCGGTACTTGGCACGGGCTTCTTCGTCGCGCGACTTGTACTTGGCGAAATACTCCTGGCGGGGGGCTTTGACTGCCTCCACGAAAGTGAGCGCTTCGAAGGCCTTCTTTGACTTGAGAACCACCTGCTCGCCCAATCTGCCCAGCCGCATGGCTTCTGACAGGTCAGACAGCGAGAGTGTACCGTTCACAAAGTCACCAGCATAGGAGAAATAGGAGTCGTTGGCACGGTAGCCGACGATAATGTCATATTTTTTATAGTCAACCCTGAAATTCTCCAGCAAATAGGACTTTGCCCGCATTGGCAGACCGTCGGCCACATTGAACTTGCGGTTCTCGAGCAAGATGGCCAGCCAATTCAGTATGTTGTACTCCGGCCCGTTAAGGTTCAAGACGCTAAGCCCACTGCGGTCAAGCCGATAGTGATTTGCATACCCGTCACTGTCAGCCGAGCAAGCCCATTCCTTGGCGAGTTCCACATGCTCGGTGCAATAAAAACCGCGCCCATAGTCGTTGTGGACTTTGCCTTCTCCTTGGACCGGCTGCTCTATAATATGGTCGGAACCATGATAGATATCCATCAAATCCGTCATCATTTTTTGGGGTTGAGGGTGGCCTGCGGCCAGAAATCTGGGAAAATCTTGATTGAAAATCTGAGAAAATAGTTATAGGTTAGTGGTGTTTTCGCGATGTTTCGCTGTTTCCGCATTGTTTTCGCAATATAATCGATTTTTGGATTGCGAAAAGACGCGGAAGGGAGACTCATACATCATCTGCCTGATGGGCACTAATGACTTCGTTGATTTGAGTGGTGAGGGCGGGAATGATGTTTTTGGCGACATCCCACACGATATA
>Ga0247608_10007690_pt1 | contig 11000 bp, 7 predicted proteins | sample 176DNAGHGlowgp2_FD_193490 | JGI IMG/M metagenome (GOLD analysis project Ga0247608, IMG submission 193490) | Sheep rumen microbial communities from Palmerston North, Manawatu-Wanganui, New Zealand - 1766 DNA GHGlow gp2 | ecosystem: Host-associated > Mammals > Digestive system > Stomach > Rumen ... | reverse complement strand
ATTATGTCCGGGATTTCCTGATAAGTTTGTGTACGGCTCTTTACAGTAGATTTGATATGGACCACACCATGAACGGTCTTTTCGGCCGCTTCGGTCAGGTCAACTGGCTGGTTCCTTCCGGCTACGGGCATAGAGGCAGGGGACAACGTGGTATATGGCGCATTATCAGCAGGAACATATACAATATTGTTTTTCTTCTTGTTGACCAGATTTGTCGTGACAACTGATGCAAACACGCAGCAACATATGAGCGCGACCGAAAACTCTATGATTCTAATTGCTTTTTTCATAGTTAATTCCTTTTTATTGGTTAATTAATTGGTTTGCCTTAACACTTAATACATTCAAATATATGCAATAATCAGACCATTGTTATATTTATCAGTTCATTTTTGCCAATAATTAACCATAAAGACGCCAAATTAACAAATAAGAATAGTAATGGACGGACAGGATGTTTTGTAATCCTGTCCGTCCATTACTATCTGATTATCTGACTATTTGTATCCGAACAGTTCGTCCAGAGTTACCTGTTGCACTGTTCCCAGTGTTTTAAGATACTCCATATCCAAATCATTTACATCACCCAATATTCCATAGATGTATGTACGGCCCTTTACCCATTTTTGCTGGCAGGCTACAACATCAGCCATCGTCATATCTGACAATTTGTCATATACTACTTTGGCGAGAGGTTCCTTAAGTCCAAGTTCCTTGGCATTCAGATAATTACTCAGTACTGACATTCCTGTAGTGCGGTTTGTACGGAGTACCGACTCCAAACCCGCCTTTGCTATCTGGAACGACTTGTCCGATTCAGGCATATCATTGATAATAAGGTCAAAAGCCTCGACTGCAGCCTTTAGTTTATCATTCTGGGAACCTATACGAGCATAAAAACTGTATGTGTCATCCAAATATGAAGGCGAAGAAAGGAGCGCACCTGCACTGTAGGCAAGAGCTCTGGCTTCACGCATCTCCTGGAAAACAATAGTATTCATGCCACCACCGAAATATTCGTTGAACAATTCAATTGAAGGCACATCTTCAATTGAGAATTTTTCGCCTCTGTCAGAATACTGGATATAATTGAACTGACGTGAATCGTACGGAGCGACATACACAACTGAATTGTCTGTAATCTGTTTCTTGGTGTATTTCTTGACAAGCTTCTCAGGGTTGTCCGAGCATTTGTGATGAGACGCAATAACCTCTTTTGCCTTTGCCTCGTCTTGAGGACCATAATAAAGGATTGTATGCTGTTTGCCAAGAACAGACCTGACCAGACCCAACAACTCATCGGATGTCAATGACATTACCTTTTCATCCGAAAGAGTTACGGACTTTATATAATCAGGTCCATAATATATATACCTGTTCAAAGCACTGGAGCAACTGTTCTGATTTGTCTTGGACATCTGACGCGCCAAAAGTTCATCAGCCTTAAGATTGTTGAGGATATCCTCATCAGGAACGGCATTAAGCATAAGATCCTCTACGATATCGAGCATCTGACCAAGGTTTTCAGCCAGACCGTTCACAGAGAATGTCATAACATTGTCTCCCACATTGAAACTATGGTTTCCGGCAATTTTATATTCCTCAAAGGCAATTTCATCAGCACTACGTGTTGGTGTGCCAAGATAAGACAGATAATCAAAAGCCAGTGCTAAAGCAGGGTCAGTACTTTTGCCTATATCAAAACGGAAGGTTGCCGTCACGATATCATTATTCTCATTCTGCTTGTAAAGCATATCTATCCCCTTCTTGAATTCCGATATGGAGAGATCCTTCCCGTAGTCTACAAATACCGGTTCTATAGGCGCCACCTGAGTCTCCGATATCTCAGTAAGGAATGCGCTCTGCTTATCACGGTTTGTTGCTATCGGAGTGATTGCAGGGGCTATAATCTTGTTGTTTTTGGGATTGACACCCTGATGTTTGTAAACAACCACATAAGAGTTGTCAGAAAGGTACTTGTTGGCCCAATCAACGACATCTGCCTTGGAAATCCTTGCCAGACGATCCAGTACTGTAACCTCATCTGCCCAATCTGAACGTTTGATGAACGAATTCACCATCATCATTGCACGACTGCTATTGGATTCAAGCTGTCTCATCTGACGTAGTTTGATGTTGGCTACAGCCGCACTGATAAGAGATTCATCAAAATCGCCGTTACGAAGTTTGGAAACTTCGGCTAAGACAAGAGACCTGACCTCATCAAGAGTCTGTCCTTCTTTGGGATATCCCTGAATAAGAAAATCTGAATAATCTATGCGATCATACAACTGAGACCCAGCGTAGAGCAACTTTTGCTGCTGATTAAGGTCCAAATCTATAAGTCCGGCCTTTCCATTGGTCAGAATTGAATTTACAATACCTCCTATCTCACTTTCCTCATCTTTCTCTCCCGGTGTACGCCATCCGAAAAGCAGAAAGTCCGACTCATTACCATAAACATGTTTCTCTACAACAGAAGTAAGTGCATCTTCTGGTTCATACGTAAATTCGGGAAGGGTCGGATTTGGCTCCCAGTCTCCAAAATATTTCTCGATGGTTGCCACAAACATATCAGGATCAAAATCACCTGACGCACAGATGGCAATATTGTTTGGAACATACATTGTTGCCTTCTGCTTCTTGATGGCACTGATGGAAGGATTCTTCAAGTGTTCCTGAGTGCCTATAACCTGCTGCGAGCCATAAGGATGATGTTTGTAAAGAACAGAGTCCATTGCATAGATGGCATTCTGGGCATCTTCATTCAGATACATGTTGTACTCCTCGTAAACTGCCTCCAATTCGGTATGGAACCCACGGATAACCAGATTGCGGAAACGGTCAGCCTGTATACGAGCCCAGTTGTCAATCTGATTTGAAGGAATATTCTCCTGATAGACAGTCTGGTCATCAGATGTGAATGCGTTGGTTCCCTGAGAACCTATTACAGACATCAATTTGTCATATTCATTAGGTATGGATATTTCTGAAGCTGCATAACTCAGACTATCAATAATATGATATATCTTGAGACGTTCCTGAGGGTCGGTCTTGGTGCGATAGATATTGAACTGCTGTTCTATCTGGTCAAGATACGGTTTTTCGGCTGCATAATCGGAAGTGCCGAAACTTTCGGTTCCCTTAAACATGATATGTTCAAGATAGTGAGCCAATCCGGTGTTGTCTGAAGGATCGTTCTTGCCTCCGTTCCGGACTGCAATATAGGTCTGGATACGGGGTTGTTCCTTATTAACAGACATGTAAACCTTCAGTCCGTTTTCAAGGGTGTATATTTTTACCTTCATCGGGTCCCCCTTTACGGTTTCATACTTGGAACAAGCCACAATGCCTGTCAGCATTAGTGCTGATAAGGCAATCAAAGATAATTTCTTCATTTATTATTTATTTAAATCCAACTATTCTTCAGGTAGGAACATGGGATCCCAGGCCGGGAGTTTCTGAGGTTTCCTGTCAAGCAGTTGCAAGATATCGGAGGGAACATATTTCTTCTCTACAACCAGACGGAACATATATTCATTAAACCACTCATCTGTCATGATGAGATAGCCCTTATAACCCGATGTTGCACCCCAGCTGTTCTCAACCATCCATTTCTTTGCAGCACCTGAATCATCAAGATCGACAGCCATCAGTGTCATTGCGTGCGAAGAACCACTGGCGTAGGTCTGAATGCGCTGCTTCTTGTCCATCGGAAACTGGGTATCGAACAGCGATGCATAATCCATATTAGCAAGATCCAGAGTTCCCTTGTCAGAATCAAGGTATTTCCTGACGTCACAAGAAAAATACAGAGCCGTATTATCCTTGATTGATGAAATTGCCATCTCTTTGATACGTTCTATGGGAAGGTTAACATAAACCCAATTGTCTCCATCATAAACGTGGCGGTCATATTCTATTTCATAGGTCTTATAGTATTCACGGACGGGATCATTCATAATCATGACATAGTTATTCTCCAAATCCTGACCGATGAATTCATCATAGAAAGACTTGGGGGTATATGTCTTGCGACTTACCAGATTCCCCTTGCTGTCATATCTGGCCCATTCAAACTCAGTGGGCGGCACGCCCAGGCACTTGACAAGAATTCCGTAAATCTGCGTAAGCATCTCTACCTTGCGATTCGAAGCTTCGGCCGGTTTCAGCTCACGAAGTTCCAGTCCGAACTGACGCAACTTCTGAGACAGAATGGAACGCATCTCGGATGTATTGTTGCTTTGATATGTTTCAGGCATGACATTATTGGGAACTACTCCGTATTTCATTATAAGATTTGAAACACCTGTAAACTGTCCGCCATCTCCTATCGGGTTCTTGAAAAGCCAATCCACCTCACGGTCGTCAACAGGCTTGGAACGTGTATCTATAATTGCCTGCAGGAAAAGATTGGATTTCTCTAGCAGGTCATAGAAAGAACAGTAGTTCTGGGAAAACTCAAACTCGCTCAAGTCATGAGTTGAAATCATCTTTGCCCGAAGGACATTCAAGCCGGTAAATAACCAGCAACGGCCTGAAGACTTCTGATTGGTAATACCTTTTGTCTTTACCTTATTTGAGAAATGGGTATCTATCATGGCCAGGTTATCGGCATTGATTGCCAATGCGGCTATTGACTGGCCGGAGAGCGCGTTACGAACGGCTTTTTCGGCAGGAGTATCACCATACCCTTTGCGGATCTGACTTAACATCTCTTCAGTGATTCCGCCGTTTTTCTGCCCCCAGAGAGGCAATGCGCCCAATGCGAGCAATAATATCAATGTCTTTTTCATAATCACAATGCTGTCAATTAATGTGCAAATATAGTCATAAGTTCAAAATGTATGAAATAATGAGTATTTTTGCAATCCGAAAGCTGACCGGTCTGCCGCTGTCCTTCAAGGGGCTGAGGAAAGTCCGGGCGACACAGAGCATTCCACTTCCTAACGGGAAGCAGTCGGTGACGGCTGATAAGCGCAGAAGAAAACAACCGCCGAAAGGTAAGGGTGAGAAGGCGGGGTAAGAGCCCACCAGGCCTATGGTGACACAGGTGCTGTGCGCCTTGGAAGTTGCAAGTTCATGTATACCGGCGTCAGAAGGCTGCTCGCCTGAGCCGGAGGGTAGAACGCGCGTAGCCTCAAGGCTACGGAGCCTGGCCGGCAACGGCAGGTCAAGATTAATGGCAGACGGGGAAGGTACGTGTACCGACCCTACAGAACCCGGCTTACAGGTCAGCTTTTGCTTGTATTTATTATAAACCACCATATATGAAGCGAGTACGCTGTCCCAAATGCGATCACTATAACACCTTTGACGAGACCCCCTATAAAGAGGGGCAGGCATTGGTGTTTGAGTGTGAAAACTGCCGCAAGCAGTTCAAGATCCGCATTGGAACCAGCAAACTGGCGGCCACGCAAAAGGACGCAGATAGGATCAAAGAAACGAATGATTCAGGATTCGGATCTGTCACTGTTGTTGAAAACGTTTTCGGATTCCGCCAAAGTTTTGCTCTTAAGGAGGGAGAAAACATTATCGGTCGATATAACCCCGGAGACACTGTCACAATCCCCATTGATACCAACGACCGAAGTATGGACCGCCGTCATTGTGTAATTACCGTAAAGAGGGAGCCGTCAGGAACAATGAACTACACACTCCGGGACTATCCCAGCCTTACAGGGACATTCCTGTTCAACAGGATTCTGGGTGACCGGGAGAGAGTGGTGATAGAAGATGGTGCAATCATCACCTTAGGTGCAACAACATTAATATTCCAGGCTGCCGTACAGGAATAAAAAAAGGCCCTTTGGGCCTTGATTGTATCCTACATATTGATATCACTTATCACCGGGTACCAGTATGCAGACCTTGAATTTAAGATTGTTCAGATCGGGCTTATAGGAACAGAAGTCCTGCCACTCTATGACCAGAGTAAGGATACCCTTCTCAACCTCATATCTGATATTCTGCATGATGATGTTCCTTCCGTTGTCAAAAGGAGTAACGTATGGAAGCATATTGTCCCTATTGTCTGCATCAACAAGATAAACCAGAACGGAACCATCACGCAAGACACGGTTGGTTATTTCCCCGAATTTAAACTCCTGGTACAGATAAAAGCCCGGATCGCCTTCCCTGCCCGCACTGTTCCAATCTGCCTTATTGGCATCGATATAATCCGTAAACATATCGACACCCGGCTTTACTATCTCTGTAGTGTGAATGTCACATCCGCTGAATAATAACACAATGGCTGTCAGCATCAGAATAATCTTCTTCATATCATTATGTTTTTACGTGTTTCTACACAAAGGACGTAACTATTCAGAATATGTTAATGCCAATATGAAAAAAATTACAATTCATTATATCTGCCCAATTCCTGACTTGATCTTTCCTTCTTTCTTGAGGCCCTTATCGTAATAGGCATTGAAACCTTATATCTTACGGGAACGCCGTTCTTTGTGGCCGGAGTCCAGCGTGGCATGGCTTTGAGAAGCCTGAGGACCTCTTCATCAATAGAATAATCCAACCCCTTCAGAATACCGACATACGTTATGTCGCCAGATTTCTCCACGGTGAATTCCACCTCCATCTTTCCGTTGACCGAACGCTTCTGAGCCTCCTCCGGATAAACGAAATTTATTGATATGTACTCATACATCTTCTCTATCCCGCCTTTGAACTCAGGTTGGGTAATGACGTCTGCCTTTTTTGCTGTGGTATCCACCTTTGCCGTAGAGTCTGATTGAGCGGACGAGAACAAAGAAAATATTGAAAGAACAGTCAGAAATACAGTTTTTCTTATCATAGTCGGAACTGAATAGGTATATTTATACACTTGTTAATTAGTCTTTTATTAATCAACCTTTATTTTGATAGCGACAGATACAAATGGTTAAATCCGTATTCGGATTCTTAACATTTTTTCTATCCTGATTACTATTGAAAAGAAAAATTAAACAGTCTGTCTTCGTTCAAGCAGCGTTACGACTTCTACATGTTGTGTATGAGGGAACATGTCAACCGGCTGGACAGCGGTCACACGATAATTCTGATCCAGCAACGCTATATCACGGGCCTGCGTTGCCGGATTACAACTGACATATACTATACGTCGCGGAGCGGCAGCAAGAATTACGTTTACCACATCCGGATGCATCCCGGCGCGTGGCGGATCTGTGATAATGACATCCGGAACACCATGTAAGGTTATGAAATCTTCATTCAGCACATCCTTCATATCGCCGGCAAAGAATTCCGTGTTGCCAATATTATTAAGTGAGGCATTCACTTTGGCGTCTTCAATGGCCTCTGGTACATATTCAATACCTACAACCTTCTTGACTCGGGCCGATATGAACTGAGCTATAGTTCCCGTACCGGTATAGAGATCATAAACCACCTCATCCGGACTGAGGTCTGCCAGTCTGCGGACTACGGAATAGAGTCTGTAAGCCTGCCGGCTGTTAGTCTGGAAGAAAGATTTGGGGCCTATCTTGAACTTAAGGTTCTCCATCTTCTCATAGATGAACTCATCACCACGGAACACATGGACATCCAGGTCTCCGAATGTATCGTTACACTTGTTGTTTATCACGTACAGCAGTGAAGTTATCTCCGGGAAACTGTCTGACAGATACTGCATAAGTCCCATGAACTGCTCCTCCTCTGAAGGATTCGTGACCTTGGCCTGAACAAGAACCATTACCTGTCCGGTGGTAACGACCCGAATCATCATGTCTCGCAAAATTCCCTCTAGAGAACGCAGGTTGATGAACGGTATTCCATGCTCCACCGCATATGCGTAAGCAGCATTGCGGATACGGTCCGATATCTCATCCTGCAACCAGCATTCATTGATGTGAAGCACCTTGTCAAATGCTCCCGGAATATGGAATCCTAGTCCGGGCTGCTTGCGCTGTGCGGTATTTTCCGGGTCGTCAAGTTCATCCAGTTCCTTCTGGGTGAACCAACGCATGTTGCTGAACGAATACTCCAGTTTATTGCGGTAGCGCATAATCTCTTCGGATCCCAGAATGGGGCTGATTTCAGGCAGTTCAACTTTAGCTATTCTGGTAAGGTTGTCAACCACCTGCTGCTGCTTGTAACGGAGCTGCTCCTGATAAGGAAGATTCTGCCATTTGCAGCCTCCGCATATACCGAAATGATGGCAGAACGGGACGGCGCGGACATCGGACAGTTTATGAAACTTGACTGCCACTGCCTCGGCATAACTGTGTTTCTTCTTAAGGATCTTAAGGTCAACTACATCTCCTGGAACTACAAACGGTACAAAAACCACAAGGTCATTGATTCTGACCAGTGACTTACCCTCGGCAGCAACTCCTGTTATGGTTACATTCTCAATTATGGGTTGTTCGCGTCTCTTTCTGGACATAATGCATCGTTTTGGGCTGCAAAGTTAGTCAATTCAACGGCTGCATATGGAAAAAGGTTACAATTATTACTCAAAAAGGGAAAATAGAACGTATAAAAACACATCTTTTAATAATAAATGAGTACCTTTGCACCCGCAAAAAACCTAAATAAGGACTTTCAACTGTCAGACGACATAAAAACAACATAACAACATACAACATTTATGAGCGAAAAAAGAGTTTACAAGTTCGGAAACGGACAGGCTGAGGGAAATGCCCAGATGCGTAACCTGCTTGGTGGCAAGGGAGCTAACCTTGCTGAGATGAATCTGCTTGGTGTACCGGTTCCTCCGGGTTTCACAATCACCACTGATGTTTGCAACGAGTATTATCAGATTGGCCGCGACAAGGTCGTAGCAATCCTGAAGAACGATGTTGAGGACGCTATCCGTCACATCGAGAAACTGATGAATTCAAAGTTCGGTGATGTTGAGAATCCCCTTCTCGTGTCAGTACGTTCAGGTGCCCGCGCCTCAATGCCGGGTATGATGGACACCATCCTGAACCTGGGACTCAATGACGAGGTTGTAGAGGGTCTGTCACGTAAGACCAACAACCCCCACTTCGCTTGGGACAGCTACCGTCGTTTTGTACAGATGTATGGTGACGTGGTTCTTGGCATGAAGCCCGTAAGCAAGACAGATGTTGATCCGTTCGAGGCTATCATTGAGAAGGTAAAGGAAGAGAGCGGCGTGGTTCTGGACAAGGACCTGAGCGTTGACGACCTTAAGAAACTGGTTAAGCTGTTCAAGGCTGCCGTTAAGGAGCGCACCGGTCAGGACTTCCCCACCAGCGCTATGGACCAGCTTTGGGGCGCCATCTGCGCAGTATTCGGTTCATGGAACAACGAGCGCGCCATCCTGTATCGTAAGATGGAAGGAATACCCGATGAGTGGGGTACCGCCGTATCTGTTATGGCTATGGTATTCGGTAACATGGGTGACACATCCGCTACAGGTGTTTGCTTCAGCCGTGACGCCGCTACCGGTGAGAACCTCTTCAACGGTGAGTATCTGGTTAACGCACAGGGTGAGGACGTAGTAGCAGGTATCCGCACTCCGCAGCAGATCACAATAGAGGGTTCAAAGCGTTGGGCTGCCCTGGCAGGCGTATCCGAGGAGGAGCGCAAGGCCAAGTATCCTTCGATGGAAGAGGCTATGCCCGCCATCTACAAGGAACTGGATGCCCTGCAGACCAAACTTGAGAACCACTACCACGATATGCAGGATATGGAGTTCACCGTTCAGGAGGGTAAGCTCTGGTTCCTCCAGACACGTAACGGTAAGCGCACCGGTACCGCTATGGTTAAGATAGCCATGGACCTGATGCACGAGGGTCTGATTGATGAGAAGACCGCCATAGAGCGCTGCGAGCCCCAGAAACTGGACGAGCTGCTCCACCCCGTATTCGATAAGAACGCCCTTAAGAAGGCTAAGGTCCTGACAACCGGTCTTCCCGCATCTCCGGGTGCCGCTTGCGGTCAGATAGTATTCAACGCCGATGACGCTGAGGCTTGGCATAAGAACGGCCACAAGGTTATCATGGTTCGTATCGAGACATCTCCTGAGGATCTGGCCGGTATGGCTGCTGCCGAGGGTATCCTGACATGCCGCGGCGGTATGACCAGCCACGCTGCAGTTGTTGCCCGCGGTATGGGTAAGTGCTGCGTATCAGGAGCCGGTGCCCTGAGCGTTGACTACGTCAAGAAGACCGTCAAGATTGAGGACGTTGTCCTTAAGGAAGGTGACTATATTTCAATCAATGGTTCAACCGGTCAGGTATTCGAGGGTCAGATTGAGACCAAGGCTGCCGAGATAAGCGGTGACTTTGCCGAGCTGATGAACCTCTGCAACAAATACACACGTCTGGTTGTCCGCACCAACGCCGATACTCCACACGATGCTGAGGTAGCCCGCACATTCGGAGCAGTCGGTATCGGTCTTTGCCGTACCGAGCACATGTTCTTTGAGGGTGAGAAAATCAAGGCTATGCGTGAGATGATCCTGGCTGAGAACAAGGAGGGTCGTGAGAAGGCTCTTGCCAAGTTGCTCCCCTACCAGACCAAGGACTTCTACGGAATTCTGAAGGCTATGGACGGACTGCCAGTAAACATCCGTCTGCTTGACCCCCCATTGCACGAGTTCGTGCCTCACGATAAGAAGGGTCAGCAGGAGATGGCCGATGCTATGGGCGTAACTCTGGAGCAGATCAAGGCTCGCGTTGAGTCTCTGTCAGAGAACAACCCGATGCTGGGTCACCGCGGCTGCCGTCTGGGTAACACCTATCCCGAGATTACCGAGATGCAGACCAAGGCTATCATCGGCGCTGCCATCCAGTTGCGCAAGGAGGGCCTGAACCCGCAGCCCGAGATCATGGTTCCGCTGGTAGGTAAGCACTACGAGTTTGAGCAGCAGGAGGAGATTATCCGCCAGACAGCAGCCAAGCTGTTTGAGGAAGAGGGTGTCAAGCCGTTCGAGTTCAAGGTTGGTACAATGATCGAGATCCCGCGTGCCGCTCTTACCGCTGATGCAGTTGCTGCCCGCGCCGAGTACTTCT
>Ga0247608_10007681_pt1 | contig 11007 bp, 6 predicted proteins | sample 176DNAGHGlowgp2_FD_193490 | JGI IMG/M metagenome (GOLD analysis project Ga0247608, IMG submission 193490) | Sheep rumen microbial communities from Palmerston North, Manawatu-Wanganui, New Zealand - 1766 DNA GHGlow gp2 | ecosystem: Host-associated > Mammals > Digestive system > Stomach > Rumen ... | reverse complement strand
GAAGACGGGGTGATGGGGTAGATAGCAGCTACCTCCGAGAACATATAGCTCACGTGAGCCGCAGCCTCGTTACCATCACAGGTAATAAACTTCTTTTCTTTTGCCATTGTTGTACAAATGTATTTAATGAATGTATTTTTACCAGATAAAATACTTAAAAGTGATTATTGCTGTAAAACGTCGGCAAAGGTAGGCAATAAATCCCGAATAACAAAGTAAAGATGCTATTTTTTTGTTTTTGTAAGACTTATATTCACAAATTGCGAATATTTATAAATTTAAGGCCACCCAACCCATAGTCATACGGAGGTTTATTTCGATGAGAGGGTGAAGGGAACATTGACCATTGACCATTGACCATTGACCATTGACCATTGACCATTTTACATTGGTTGCCTTTGCAACCATCATGTCGATGCCGAGAGGGCCGCTGTACCACGTTGGTATTCCCGATGTGGAAAGGAGCTGCAGCAGATGCTCGCGCACTTCGGACAAGAATTTGGGCGAGACAAATGGGCTCAAACGCCGCATCTTCTCCTCCTCCGAAGCCACTATATTGCCGCTATAAACGCCGCCGTCGGTGGTCGTAAACAGCGATAAACCTTCATAGCGAACCTGCCCGCCTTCGGCCCAGAACTCCATGGCAAAATCTATAATTCTCTGATAGAAAGGCTCTACCTCAACTCCCCCCTGTCGCTGCAGAATGCGGCGAATCCATGACGTGTCCTTGTCCGTCACACGGCCTTTTACGGGGTGGACACCGCGTCCGCTCCCGCTCCAGGGGGCCTTGAGCATCGCCATGTCCCCGTATTCATTCACAGCCTTCATCACTTCGGCCTCAGATTCACACCACCGTGACTCACCAATGAGTTCACCGCTCTGAAAAGGCTCTGGCCAAGTGTCACGCAGGCGGACCAGAAGCTTGACAGCAGTCTGCCGTGATGCATAATCCCTGTATGCTTTCATCTCTTCGTCCGTAGGCAGACACTCGTTGGGAACCCCCGCCTCCCGAAACTGGCGCACAACAAGCGGACTCCAGCCCCAGGGGAGAGGAGAGATTAGAGATGAGAGATGAGAGATAAGAGATTGGAGATGAGAGATAAGAGATGGCTGCGCTTGCCTATCTTTCATCTCTAATCTTTCATTTCTAATCTTTAATCTTTCATCTTTAATCTCTATCTTGCCGTCTCTTAGCAGAATGATGTCTCCCTCTTTGGCCCAGCGCAGCGGCAGGCGTTGCAGGTCGGTGGCCATCTGCAAAGCAGAAGCTGGCGGCGTATAATGTGGATCATTCGCCGCCAGCGCCAAGTCATTCTCAGGATTAAAATAAAGAAGCCTCACATTGCAAATGCATTGAAGCCGCCATCAACCACAGCCACAGTGCCAGTCACGAAGCGTGAGGCATCGGAGATGAGGTAATGGATTGTGCCGCAGAGCTCTTCCGGGTCACCCATGCGCCCGAACGGGGTCTGACGAATCACATCCTGACCGCGCTGGGTGTAACTGCCGTCGGGGTTCGTCAGCAGCGAGCGGTTCTGCTCTGTTATGAAGAAGCCGGGAGCGATGGCGTTCACGCGGATGCCCTCGCCGAACTTTTTGGCGCACTCGGTGGCCATATAAGCGGTGAAGTTGCTGATTCCGGCCTTGGCAGCGGCATAACCGCAGACGCGGGTCATCGGGCGAAAAGCAGCCATTGACGAGAAATTCACGATAGCGCCCTTGCCTTGCTTCACCATCGGCTTCAGGAACACCTGTGTCGGAATAACGGTGCCCGTCAGGTTCAGGTTCAGCACAGTCTGGAACTGAGCGGGGTCGAGGTCGAAGAAGGTCTTGTCGGGATCTATGGTCGCTCCGGGCATATTACCGCCGGCAGCGTTCAGCAGCGCATCCACACGGCCGTACTTAGCCAAAATGGCATCGCAGTTCTCCTGCAGCTTTTCCTGACTCATCACATCCGTTTCCATGAAACAGGCTTCTCCGCCTGCTGCCACGATGTCGGCCACAATAGCCTCACCCACAGCAGCCTTACGACCGAGAATTACCACTTTTGCGCCTTCAGCCGCAAGATACTTGGCGATGGCGCGACCCAACACGCCTGTGCCGCCAGTGATGACCACGACGTGGTCTTTGATGTTGAAGAGGGACCCACCCCCGTTTGCTTTCGTTTCCATTATAAATTTTATTTAAGAATTTCTCACTTAGATTTTTTAGCGGCCTTTCTTTTGGTGTTATTTCGTTATATCGTTATATCGTTATTCCGTCGGGCCGCGAAAATATTCAATCCCGCACCCCGCAGGTCTCCCCTCCATTACGGGAGGGGTTGGGGGTGGGTCTTTTCTTCGTGCTTGAGGGTGGCTAAGACCCCTTGCATCTGTGCCATTGCGTACATGCGGCCCAAGAAACTGTAGCCCGCGTTATAGCCGCGTGTCTCGTCACCGAGCATCGTGCGGCCGTGATCGACGCGGAAGGGGAGGGTGGGTCTTTCAAATATCTTACACAGTTCCACGAGGTCTGCGCGTCCGCCCAGATGACTGGCTTCTGTGAAGTCGCCGTTGGGGAAGATGTGGCAGGAACGCAGATGTACGAAATGCGTGCGCGGAGCGAACTCTCGTGCCATCGGAACGACATCGTTGTAGGCACCGGCAGAGAGACTTCCGGCACAGAATGTCAGTCCGTTGTGTGGATTCGGAACGGCATTCAGGAACCAGCGTATGTCTTCGGCTGTGCGTACTATGCGTGGCAATCCGAGAATCGCAATTGGCGGGTCGTCCGGGTGAACGCACATATTGATGTCGCACTCGTCGCACACCGGCATAATAGCTTCGAGGAAATACTTCATGTTCTCGCGCAACTGCGTCTTGTCTATCCCCTCGTACAAGTCCAGGAAAGCGCGGAACTTCTCCAGCGGAGCCTCGTCGTCCTCGCGGAAGTTGCCGCTCACGAAGCCCTGCGTCTTGATGACGATATTTTCCACCAGCTCGTGTTCGCGCTCGGGCGTCATCGTCTTCCGCAGCTCATCCACCTCAGCCAGGATGTCGCGCTCTGAATCACCCGGTCTCGGAATTACGGTCTGTCCCCATTCCTCGCGCGCGCCTTTCCTCTTTAATATATATATGTCGAAGTAGGCGAACTCAGCGTAGGAGAAATAGAGGTTCGACGAACCGTCCTCGTTGGGGTGCAGCAGATCTGTGCGGGCCCAGTCCAGCACCGGCATAAAATTGTAGCAAACTGTATGGATGCCCTCTGCTGCGAGGTTACGCAGACTCTGCTTGTAGATCTCTATCTGCTGGTCGCGGTCGGGACCTCCGTATTTTATTGTCTCCGTCACCGGCAGACTCTCCACCACGCTCCATCTCAGCCCGGCGGCCTCGATATACTCGCGCAGCTCGCGGATAGCCTCGCGTGTCCACACCTCACCCAGCGGCACGTCGTGCAGCGCTGTTACAATACCTTCGACACCAATCTGCCGAAGCATTGCAAGCGTAATCTTATCGTTACGCCCGAACCATCTCCAAGTTTTTTCCATACTGTTTCGTTATTGACGGCGCAAAGGTACGAATAAGCGAGCGAAATGCAAAAGAAAAGCCCGTTTTTCTTTTCATTTCCAAGCGAAAGGCTTTCGGCTAAAACCACCCCCAAAACATAACTTTTCCACCCCCTTTTTGCGGTCAAAAAAAGCAATTGGCTCATTTTCACATCATTCGTAAAAGTGAGCCAATAAAACTTTTCCATGAGGTTAGCGATACAACTTATGGAAAAAGGCCGTACCTTTGCCGACGAAAACCTAACGCTAACGATATTATCCCCAAATAGACTCATGTTCAAGGTCATCAGAAATATTATCCTTCTCTCAACCATAGGCCTGCTTGCGGCCTGTGGCAACGCCTCTCAAGATGACTCCGAGCTGACCGCCCGCGACTACTACGATCAGGCGCTGGAGTTGCTTGACGCGGACAGCGTGCGCGCCGGCGAGCAGCTTCTGCACAAAGCCATAAAGATGGCGGAGGAGACTGAGGACTTGCACACGTTGTATCTCGCCCAGCTGCGGCTGGCTGAGTCGTTGGCCTGGGGCAACAGCGAGAAGGCCCTCGCTATGGCCAAGCAAGCTCTCGCGACATACGAGCGCAACCCGGACAGCGAGCGCAACCATATTATTATTCTTGATTATATAGGTACGTACGCGAGCCAGCTGGCCTTCAACACCGAGGGCTCGTTTGACGAGGCACTCGCCTATGTGCAGCGTGCCTATGAACTGGCAGAGGCTTCACGAGACAGTCTGGGAACGGAGCAGATGTGCCAGACACTTACCAGCCTGGCCAATATCCATTGGGCTACGGATGACTTCGCCGAAGCTCTCCGCTATGCCCGCCGCGCCGAGGCGTGTGCCACAGAGAGTCTCCTGCCGGGTGTGCAGCAGGTGCTGGCCCGCTGTCTGCTGAGTTGCGACTCGCTGACGAAGGCCGAGGAGGTCTATAGACAGATGGAGGCGGGCGAAGACCTGCAACTCTCATATATCATACAGAGCAATCTGGCTAAAATAGCCCTGCGGCGAAACGACAAAGAGGCTGCTGAGGCAGCTATAGACGAAGCTTTCAGCCACGGCGAAGATCTGTATTACAATGCGTTGCAGCAGAAGGACGAATACTATCAGTCGCTGCTTCAGGCCGAGCGTGACAACGAGCGCCTGCGCTACTCCTCGGCTTTGCATCGGCGCACGTTGTTGGGCGGCATCCTGCTTCTGGCTCTGGTTTCTGTCGCGGCTGTGGTGGTGATTCGTTCGGAGAAGAGGAAGCGCCTGCAAGAGAGCCAGCTTCGTGAGCTCGAAGCGGCCCGCCACGAACTTGAGACCGCTCATCACGCGCAGGAGCTGCAACAGCGGGAGCAGGAGTTGCGTATGCGTGATTCTATGGTTCAGTTCCTGCAGAACTTCATCTTGGAGCGCTCCGAGGTTATTCAGAAGTTGGGCGAGAGCACCAAGGGCCACATAGTCCTGTCTCAGCATGAGTGGGCAGAGGTGGAGCGCACGCTGAACGCCATAGACGGCGACATCATAGCCCGTCTGCGCGAGACCTACCCGGAGATTAAGGAAGAGGACCTGCAGCTCTGCATCCTCACCCGTCTGCATCTCACCAACCGCGCTATCGGTAACATCTACGGAGTCAGCATATCCGCCGTGCAACACCGCAAACTGAAACTGAAGAAGGAGCTCTTCGGCGAGGACAATCCCGAAGTCACCCTTGAACAAGTAATCGAGAATTTTGAACACTAAAAGACTAATATTATGAACACAAACAAAACGCTATTACTATTGGCCACAATATTTGGTTGCTTTATAACAGCATCCCTGACTGCCTGCGGCGACGAAGATCTTGAAGATGCCTTCAAGAATGTTTCTTGGGAGGAGCCTGAGGATTCTACCTGGACTCCGGACGGAAAACTTGGCTTTTGGCTTCAAGGGAAGTTTGTTGAATTTGAGCAAATTAGTGACACGTGCTTCTATGTTCAGTATATGGCAGAAAGAGACTCCACTACAGATATAGAGGCTCTGTTGCGTGCCACAGTAAATATAGAGATGCAATATGGGAAAGGATACATCATAACAGCTGAAGGCATCCCCTCTATCCCCGGCTTCTTTGTGTCTGCATTTTACCGTGCATATCTCAGACCGCAACCCGTGGATGGCGTCCTGGTTCTCCCAAATATTGCCTTGGAACTCACAGAAAACAGTAAATTCGAGGACATGATGGCAAAATACGGCAATTTGATAATAGTAAAGTCCAGATATGACACCACTTACTTTGTTGATTGTAACCTCTACACATCAGACGAAGTCTTACGTCTGGCGGCACGCTTATACCACGAGGATTATGTGGTTTGGAGCGAGCCAAATCTTTGGGGCGATTTTGTTGATTATGCAGCAGGAAGGGATTGGATTGATTTTATGCATACTGTCAAACCGAGGCCGAAAGCACCTATACACATAATTAAGAATGATGTAAACACCAATTAAACAACCATAAATGATGATTGATTACATGAACTTTAAAACCTTACGATAATGAAACGTTTATTACTTATCTCAGCGCTATGCCTCTCTGCTATTGGAGTTGTGGCACAACAAAACGATACGACAACAATCTACAATCCAAACGAAGATGCAGACACGACAGCCTACCGCCACTTCATTGAGGAAGGCAAGGTCTGGGATTGCAATTCCCGTAATGATAAATATGAATGGATTGAACGTTATACTTTTGGCGGAGATACGGTCATAGCGGGATATGCCTGCAAGAAGATGATGATGCAACAGCTATTTTCCGACGGCTCCAGTTATTCTCCTCAATACTTAGCGAGCGTTTTCGAGGAAGAACGCAAGGTGTGGATGATAAACATCAACACAGAAAAGCCCATTTTGATGTATGATTTCAATTTGCAGAAGGGCAGCAAGTTCAGAGTCGGAGAATGGTGGTACAGTTACTCCAATCCACAATCACCTGAAAAAGATGCTATAGTTACAGACATTCAGGATGTAAGGATTTCCAATAAGTTGACGAAGCTATATACGCTTACTATATACAACGAACCTGACATTGCATCTGGATATAATGTTTATTGGCTGGAGGGAATTGGGAGCGTGACTTGTCCTATGCATAACAGTAAGAACTTATCCTTGTACGGCGGTAGCCCTTGGCTTAAACAATGTACTGTGAATGGTGTCGTTATTTTTGATACGGAAGATAAGTCACTTGTAAATAATATAATTAATGGAAAAACTATTCCCGCCTACCGCCCTCTTGTTGAGCGTGGCAAGGTGTGGCGGACTGCCTACGGACCGGACGTGGAAAATGCCCACAACTTTTACGAGTATCTGTTCCTGGAAAACGTAACGGTTGATGGGAAGGAGTGTTATCTGCTCGGACGTAGTGAATTAGCCTTCAATGAAGGAGGAGTTTTTTACCCTATAGACACAATCTGCGTTGGAGCTCTTTATGAAGAAGGACAAAAGGTTTATGTAGCCTATGCATTTGGGGAAGAACGAAGATACGGTTATTTCAATAGCAATTATTTTTTGGAAAGCCCCGTGCTTCTCTATGACTTCGCCTCGCCTGTAGGAACAGAAATAAAACTGTTGCAAAACGGACCTAAGTTTTCATATATTATCGCAGATAAGAGCAAAGGGCTGAGTTCATATTACCAAGATATGTACAATATGACTTTCAATGGCAACTGCACTTTTGTGGGTAGAAAACTAAACGAGAATATCATTGAAGATGTGCCAAGTACTGTTTGGTTGGAAGGCGTTGGCAGCAGATTCAGTCCTCTTGATAACATATACGATCTTTTCCAATATGGATATATGGCGGAGCGTCTTCTCACTTGTTCTGTTGGCGATGAGATTCTTTACATGAAGGGCGATTTGAACAGTATCTGGCCTGACAACGACGTTAAGAAGCAATGGCTGGATTTCACGCATACCGTGAAGCCGAGACCGAAGGCTCCGAGGCGCAGTGAGAGCGTGGAGGCTGGCGAGGAAGAAGAGAGTCTGACGGGCGAATATTCTGCCCGCGAACTGTTCGTGAACCTCAAGACGCTGGATGGCGCATATACTGTCACGATGCGCAATAGCCAGAGCGAAGAAGTCTATCGCAAGGAGGTGCAGACGAGCAATATCGTTGCCCTCAACACCGACCTCACGAAATACGCAAAGGGCACCTACACACTTGTCATAGAGAACGATGCGGAGAGCTACACCGCCACCCTCACCATCGGCGACGAAGATGGAATCACCAGCCCAATGGCAAACGCCAAAGAATCAATGGTCAATGTTCAATGGTTAATGTTCAATGGCATTTACGATCTCACCGGCCGTCGCCTCACCAGCCGTCCCGCCAAAGGCCTCTATATCGAGAACCAGAAGTTAAAGGTAAGATAAAGGAAGTTATCGATATTCGATAATGTAAAATGTAGAATGTAGATTCATCTCTAACATAAATCAAGCTTCTGCTACCTGAGCCTCAACATCAGACAGATTCAGAGGTGTTTCGCCTGCTCGAAATTGCGCTTCATATATGCTACAGCGTCTTCTGAGCTCATTGGCGATGCATTCAAAACGGCGATTTTCCTCATCTTGCGTTCCGAAGCTTCTTGATGGAAGTGATTTAGATATGTCATGACTCATATGTTAAAGCTGTATAACAGGCCCATTCCGGACTTTTCAAGGGCAAAAGTATAAACTCTTTCTGAAACGAACAAATAAATTGGTGCAAAAGACATTAATTGCCGTTAATTTGCCGTTAATCTGTCCTTAATGAATAATTATATGAATAATTATATGGTGATTATATGGTGATTATATGTTCTTCATCTTTTAATATCCGTAATAAGCGATTAAGGGTGCTATTATATGGTAGTGTAAATCATCCGGGGCTTTAGAATGCCAAAAGCCCGCTTTGTTGCTTCTATATTATTTCTGAAGCACAATCTTGCGGGTGACGGTCTTGCCTTCAATATCTACCGCCAGAATGTAGGTGCCGCGGCTGAGGTTGCAAAGCGAGGTTTTGATGAGACGTCCATTGAGGTCGTAGAGACGAGCGGCATCCGAGCCGTTGGCGGCTATGTCGGTGACTGCGTCGGAGAGGTTCTTGAAGAGGTTGATGTCGCGACGCAGGAGTTTGACAGCTCGGTCTATGACATCCTGATCAGTACTCTCCAGAGCGGCGGCGTTACGTTCAAGAGAAGCCTTCAGTTCGTCGAGATCTTCCTGCAGATACGGGATTTTGCCTGCCATAGCGTCGGCGACAAGCTGAGTGGCTTCATCAACAAGAGCCTGAAGTTCAGCATAATTATTTTTGGTGCGCGAGCCCTTGAATGTCTCTATGGCTGCGTTCAGGGTAATTGTCTCAGTGTCCACGGCAGTCTGATTAACATTGTTCTCGCTGACTATGGTCTGTGCCTGAGTCAGTTCCGTCTGCAGGGCTGTGAAGGCACTCTCAGGGAATTTGCCGGGGCCGTCACCACGGTCGGCGGCGGCATCGTTCATTGCCTTTTGAGCTGCTGCTACGGCAGCCTTCAGATCTGTGAGGTCTATGATGACGCGTGCGGCATTGAAGGTAGCAGCCGCTGTCTGCAAATCAGAAGTTGCGGCGTCAATCTCAGCCTGGGTCAGTTGGTCGTCCGGTTTGTTGTTTACAGCCTCAGCCTGGGTCAAAGCCAGTTTGTAAGCATCGATGGCAGCAGCCGGATATTGCCCGTTGCAATCACCTGCAACGGCGGCGGTTGTGGCAGACGTAGCCTGCTGTATGGCAGCTGCGAGCTGTGTGTGATTCATGTAATCCTTCTCGTGAGCCTTGGCGCGGGCAGTCTCCGTATCCGTCAGGAGCTGTGACGTGATGGCATCAAGAGCATCCTGATCCTTAGCTTTGCTCGCAGACGAGCGGGCGGTGTTCACAATCTGACGGAAGGCGGCAATGTCCTCTGCGAAGTACTGGCCTGTGAGATAACCAGGCTGCATACTGGTAAGCAGGGTGTTGGCTGCCTCCATAGCAGAATTAAAGGCTACACGATCCAGAACTACTGTGACGTAAGACTCTACCAGCCAATAAGCCAAGGTGTTAGCGTCATTCTTGTCGCTATACACACGCTGTCCGTCTGTCGTACCATCCGTTCCTGCATTCTTGCCTGTGGCTACGAACTGAAGTCCCAGCCACTGGCCGTTGAGCTGTAAGATTTCCACCTGGGCGGCCTCGTTCTTCTCCGCCTGCCACTGGGTGTCGTAATCTCCGACATGTGCCAAATATGTCTCCATAGCCACAGACTTGATGTAGTAAGTGTGGTCGAGATCCTCCACCGCTTCCAGAGTTACGATCTGAGCTTCAGTGGCCCCCTCTTCAGCCTCGGTGGTGATGGTGGCATTGCCGCTTTCGGTGGCTGTCAGCAGGGCACCTCCGTAGTGTTTAATGATATAAGTCACGCCCTCGTCGAACGGCTGCAGGGGATTGAACGAGCCTTTGAATATTTCTATCGCCGTCTGCAGTTTTCCACTCTCTGTTGCACCCTCTTCAAATGTGGTGATTGTAGAGAGGGCAGCTTCGGCTGTTGCTATGGCTGTGTTCAAGGCATCCATAGCCGTCTGCGGCACTTCATAATAAGCGCTTCCGACGGGCGTGTTGGCGGCCAGTTCCTTTGCCTGAGCAATGTATTTCGAGAGAGTCGCTATGGGTGAGAACTCCTCGATAATCCAACGGGAATTGGCAGCCGAATTGGATTTGTCACAATAAAGCGGAGAACCGCTTGCTGTGGCATCGCTGCCAAGATAGCCCTTGCCGGATGCGTTCTGCAGGGTGTATGTGCCGTCGCTGTGGAGAGCTATAGTCCATTGAGCCAAGAGGTCGCTGTCATCTTGTGCCCAGTTGGTGTCCCAGTTGCTGCTACCGCTCTTGGCCAGGAAGACCTCTGCCCCGATATTTTTCAGAGAGAAGTTGCCCGTGGCAGCCACCTGAGCGAAGGTGAACTGCTGAGTGATCTCAAGAGAGGGGGTGGCTACGACAGCCAACGCGTTGTCTGCTGAATAAGCGATGCGGTTACCGCCGGCGTTCTGTGTGATGATATAGATTTTGTCTGGATCCGGCTTATTAACTTTCGTGGCGGTAAAGGTATCGAGTGCGGCCTGCAAGGTCTCTGTGGCAGCCTTATAGCCTGACGTAACGGACTCTGCTGTAGCAACAGCTGCTGCAAAGGCGACGTATGCATCGTTGGAAATCATGAACAGTTCAGTACCGACGGAGCTGGGATCGATGTCGCTCAGGGTCTTCTGAGCCTTAGCCAGCAAGACGTTGAAGTTATACTCATCGTCGCGCTGGTCCTTGGGGATATATTCCTTCAGCGTCCAGCGGTATTTGCCGTCGGTGCCGTTTTTGTTGCTATATACTGTGCTGCCGTCGTTGTTGTTGTCCGTACCGAGCACGCTGCCGCTGCCCATGTTCTTCAGCTGGATGTATGTCCCCTGAT
>Ga0247608_10007680_pt1 | contig 11008 bp, 12 predicted proteins | sample 176DNAGHGlowgp2_FD_193490 | JGI IMG/M metagenome (GOLD analysis project Ga0247608, IMG submission 193490) | Sheep rumen microbial communities from Palmerston North, Manawatu-Wanganui, New Zealand - 1766 DNA GHGlow gp2 | ecosystem: Host-associated > Mammals > Digestive system > Stomach > Rumen ... | reverse complement strand
TCGCGCTGGCCGGGTTCCTGGAGTACCCGGATGAGCTGGACTGCGATCTGGCTCAATATTATGGCGTCATGAATCGCGAGGACCTGCCGGTATCAAAGCTGGCAGGTCTTTGTGCTGGTCTGCCGGAAGAATCCCGTGTGAAAATGAAGGTTTCCGGCCAGAAGTTGACGCTCGAGCAATTCCTGATAGCGAGCTGCCTGGACGCACTCCGCGCCATTATCTGGCAAAACGGGGGCGGAAAAGGCAAGAAGCCAGAATCGATTGTCGAGATCCTCATGAAGCCGCGCGAAGAGGAAAAAACGCTTGCGTTCGATGACGCGGAGGCCTTCGAGGCTGTTTACCGCGCTATCCACGCGAAAGGAAAAGAAGATGCCGTCTAACTTAGGAAAAGCATATGTTCAGATCGTGCCGTCTGCTCAGGGAATCAGCGGCTCGATTTCGCAGGTTTTGGGCGGCGAGTCCGAAGCAGCCGGTAAGAAAGCTGGCTCTACTATTGCCACTGGGATCGGAAGTATCCTGAAAACCTCGGCTGCCGTGATCGGCGCCGGATTGGCTGCGGCCACCACCGGAGCGATGGCGCTGGTCAAGTCTGCGGTCAGTAATTTTGCCGACTATGAGCAGCTGGTCGGCGGTGTTGAAACACTGTTTAAGGATTCTGCCGACATTGTCCAGGAATACGCAGAAAACGCGTACAAGACGGCAGGGTTATCCGCAAACCAGTATATGGAGACCGTGACAGGGTTCTCGGCTTCATTACTCCAGTCCCTTGGCGGGGACACGGCAGAGGCCGCCAGATTGGGCAACGTGGCTGTGACCGACATGGCCGATAATGCGAACAAGATGGGAACCTCGATGGAATCCATCCAGAACGCTTACCAGGGTTTTGCCAAGCAGAACTACACCATGCTGGATAACCTGAAGCTCGGTTACGGCGGCACCAAGACCGAAATGGAGCGCCTGATCCGGGACGCAGAAGCGCTGGACGATACTTTCAGCGTAACGCACACCAAAACAAAAAAAGGAATTGACGAGATCACATATTCCTATGCCGATGTCGTCCAGGCCATCCACATCATCCAGGAGGACATGGGGATCACCGGCACGACGGCGGAAGAAGCATCCCATACCATCAGCGGATCCATTGCGTCCATGTCTGCATCCTGGCAGAACCTAATCACCAGCGTGGCCAGCGGAGACCAGGAGCTAAGCCTGAGGGTTGGTCAGTTTGTGACATCTGTTCAGACTGTGGCAGAAAACATTATCCCGGTTATAATGACTTCCCTCAATGGTCTGGGTGCGCTGATCCAGGGCATTGCTCCGCTGCTCGCGGATATGCTGCCTGGTTTGATTGAGAGCGTTCTGCCTCCGTTGCTGTCGGCGGCGTCAACGCTGCTGTCTGCGCTCGGGACTGCCCTAATCGACAATCTGCCGCTTCTGATTGATTCGGCGCTGATGATCGTGAACGGGTTCGTCGGGTATCTGATCGAGAATCTCCCAGTATTGATGGAAGGCGCCGCGCAGCTGGTCGAGGGTCTGGTCTTCGGGATCACGGACGCGTTGCCGCTTCTGGTTCCTGCGGCTATCCAGATGGCTATCACGATCCTGGATAATTTCATGAATGGGATTGACGGAAGCGTCGACTTGATTATCGATGCCGCGCTGACCATAGCCACAGCGTTGTTTGACGGGCTAATCAGCGCAATCCCGAAGATCTGCGAAGCCGCTCCGGCGATCATTCTGAACATTGTCGAAGCGTTCAACGCTCGCCTGCCTGAGATCATCCAGTGCGGTGTATCGCTGCTGACTGCGTTGATCCAGAATCTGCCGCTGATCATTCAGACGATTCTGACCGCAGTGCCGCAGATCGTGGGCGAGCTGGTTCTGTCGTTCGTCCAGGCGGCTCCGCAGATGTGGGAGGCTGGCAAGCAGCTCCTGGTTGGTCTCTGGGAAGGCATCAAAGGCACCATGTCCTGGCTGTGGGACAAGATCAAAGGATTCGCGCGTGAGGTGGTCGGCCACATCAAGTCAAGCCTCGGCATCAGGTCACCGTCCCGTCTGATGATGGAAGTTGGTGACTATATGATGCAGGGCCTCGGCTTAGGAATTGAAGAGAACGCCAGCATTGTCGAGGATGCGATGGACGGCGTCGTGAGCCTAATCAACGGCGACATGGAAGAAACGCTTGATGTCAGCCGGATGGGCGCGATCAATGCGGCCGCCGCGATCGGTTCTGTGGCCGAAATGGACTACGGTGGCAACGATCAGGAGATCCGCCTTCTGAAGGAGCAGAACGAATTGCTCTCCAGGATCTTGGCCAAGACCGGCGTTGTGATCGGTGGTAAGGAACTGAAGACGGCCATCAATCAGTATGACCGGGCAATGGGGGTTTAAGGTATGGCTTTGATTGTGTACAACTCTGATATGTCGACCAGCTTAGACCTGGAGCCAATGGTCCAGCAGGCCGGATTCGGGATTACGCGATCCGATATCACGCATTCAGTCCAGACAATGGACGGAACAACGCACGTTGGCAGGGTTGCGTCGAAAGCGCAGATCCGCCTTAAGCTGATGCCGAAATCATACGCAGATCTATGCACCCTGGCGCGGATCCTTGAAGACCAGCCACTGACGCTACTGTATGAGGACCCCGTGCTTGACCAGAGATATGCCAGTTTTCACGTGACAGATCGCACCGCTGATCTGATGGTGCATTATCATGACGGATCTGAGTGGTGGGATCCCGTAGAAATGACGCTCAGGGAGGACTGACAGATGCAGGATGTATCAGCCACTTACCGCTCGATCATGGCCGGTCCTTACTGGTTTGAATCTTCCCTCGATGTCGGTGATATGGGCCGGCTTGTTACCTCCTCAGGCGAGGCGATCACCTTCGGGGGAACATCTATCCTGGTCGGCAGAGGTGGCGGTGACTCTGGTTATCAGGAAGACACGCTGATCAGCATGGAGACGGTCCGGCGGCTATTCGCAGGATCTTCTCCGCTGGTCGGTTCCTGTGTGGCCGGCGAGATTAACGTGCGGATGCTGAATATCAATGTCCAGATTCCGCGCATGGCTCAGATCGTGCCGTATATCAGGATCTGCAACGAAACCGAAAAATCCGAGTGGATCCAGAAAGGCGTCTTTTATATTGACACCAGATCGGTCGAGATGGACGGCGGCCTGGAGATCCTCGTGATCCACGGATATGACGCGATGCTGAAGGCTGATGTGGAGTTTCCCTTCAGCTACGTGGCACAGTGGCCGGCCACGGATATTCAGGTTGTCGAAGGCGTAGCGGACTATATGGGGGTCGGAATCGATCCGCGCACCTATGACATCATGACGAACAGTTATACCGTCCAGATGCCGACCGGGTACACGGCCAGGGAGGTCCTTGGGTATGTGGCCGCCATGTATGCCGGCTGCTGGATCTTCAACGATACAGGCCTGCTCCAGTTGATCACGCTCAATGGATTGCCGGCGCAGACGAATTACCTGATCGACCATACCGGCGACCCGATCACGTTCGGCGGCGACCGGATTCTGGTGTAAATATGAGCACATTAACAAATTTTCCCTTGAATAAGTCGGTGGCGGATTTCGATCTGTCACCGATTTTTGATTCATACTCACGCGTGACGATCGTTGTGGACGATGAAACTGAATACACGACCGGGACCGACACGGGCCGGACACTGACCATCGAGAATCCATTCGGCACCCAGGAGATGGCCGAGAACATCCTGGCATCGCTAGCTGGGTACCAGTACCAGCCATATGCGGCAAACTCCGCGCTCCTGGATCCGGCGGCAGAGATTGGTGACGCGGCCACCATCAACGCGGTGATGGGCGGGATCTATGAGATCCGGCAGAAATTCACCAGGTTGGCCGAGAGCGACATATCCGCTCCGTATGATGAAGAGATCGATCACGAATACCCATATAACCCGCCGGCGGACCGGAAGATCGCCAGACAAGCGGCACAGACCAGGTCAGAGTTCGCGGTCCAGAGCGGCCTGATCGCCGCGAAGGTCAGCCAGGTTGGCGGTGATTCACAGTCATTCGGCTGGGAGTTGCTAAGCGATTCCTTCACGCTGACCGCCAACGGCAGAGACGTTTTCATGTGCGACGAGAACGGCATCGTGGTCGACGGTGAGATCCGGGCGCGTTCTGGGGTGATCGGTATCGGGTCCAATGCGTTCACGATCAGCGATAAAGCAATCTATAACGGCGTCACCGGGGTCGGCGATACCGAGCATTATGGGGTTTATCTGGGGACGGATGGTATCCAGCTTGGCAAGGGCGCTTTCAGCGTTGACAGCATGGGGAATCTGGTGGCCAGCTCGGCCACACTCTCCGGGGAAGTACACGCGCAGTCCGGCACGATCGGATCCGGCGAGATTGTTTTCCTGATCGACGGGGCGGCCATCAAGAACGGCATGACATCGCTGATGGATACCTCGCATAACGGCGTTTATGTCGGTGTGGACGGGTTCGCACTGGGCGGCGGGAAGTTCAGAGTAAACGCCAACGGAGAGCTGACGGCGACATCCGGGAAGTTCACCGGCGAAACATATGCCAGTTCAATCAGATCGAGCGGATCGCATGGGTATGGCGGATCATTCAGCGGAGCCGGGTTGTCAGACGATTCTGTCAGCTATGGCAAAACAGGATTCAAAAGCACTCTAAACCAGGTCGGCACTAACAAATCAGATATTGCAGCAATAAACAAACTTTTCACCGCGACATTGACGTGTAACAACTTGACCGCATCGATGGCCGGAATCACTTACGCGTCAATCAAGACATCCATGACATTCCAGGGATATGGCTGTACATGGAGAACGGCCACCGACGGCGGTGGAAACACGATCAGATATTTAGGGAGGTAATCATGCAGACAATCAAAACGGCAAACGGCATAGAGCTGGCCGTAGACTGGTGTGGTGTGGCCGGCATTGACGGAGTCCTTCGGTTTTACGTTCCAAACTGCGACTTGGCCAGAATCATGCAGATCTTCGCGGATCCGGCAAGCCTGCCTGTCACGCACTTATTCGACGATAAGGAAGTCGAAACCTATACAGATTTTACGCAGTTCTTCGGAGCGACAAAAGACTTTAATGGCGGCGTCATCGCCGAGATTGCGAGGGCCGCATGAAAGAGAAGCTAACCCAGATCCTCCGCACCCTGAACCAGATCAGCGTCCAGGGATCCATCAATCTGAACCGTCTGCTCGGCTGCATCCAGGCGATCGAGCAGATGTTAAACGAGATAAGTCTACAAGATAGTCTACAAGATAAGGAGACCAACGATAATGGCTGATAAACCAATAAATGCGTTAATCGCGGCAAGCTCTGTTCAGCCGACGGACCTATTCGTGCTGGAGCAGAATTCAACCGCCAAGAAGCTGACCGGGCAGATCCTGGAGAACTGGCTGCTCTCGCTCGCTGGGAGTGTGGGCGGCATCGTTTCCCTGGAGAAGACCGGGTCCTCCGGGACGGATCCTGTGGTCGATGTATACACTATCACCTTCAGCGACACCAGCACGACCACCTTCACGGTCACGAATGGCATGAAGGGCGACACCGGGGCGCAGTCTTATGTTTATATCAGATATGCCTCCCAGCAGCCGACTTCTGACTCTGATGTCTACAACATCCCGGACGAGTGGATGGGCATCTATTCCGGTCTGGAGTCGAATCCGGCAAATCTTCATTATACGGACTATTCCTGGTACAAGATTAAAGGTACGACTGGCAACACCGGCGCAGCGGCCACTGTCACCGGGCAGACTGTGGATTATCAGCAGTCCAGCTCCGGCACAGAGATCCCTTCCGGCTCGTGGTCGCCGACAGTTCCATTCCCGTTGGAGCAGGGTGATTTTCTCTGGACGCGTACCACCGTCACCTACAACAATGCGACCACCGTCGTATCTTATTCCGTCGGCTATATCGGTCTGGATGGCACCGGCGTGGGTGATATGACCAAAGCGTCCTATGATCCCCAGGGGACAGTCCTGGCGGCCGGAGGCATTCCGGGATTTGTCACGAACGCGCTGCCTTCCTACGGATCCAGCACTCCAGAGATGGACGGAACCGGGACGCCCGGCATCAGCGCCAACGTAGCCAGGGCTGACCACGTTCATCCGAGCGACACCGGGAAGGCCGACAAGGTTCATGCCAGCACCCACGCGACAGCCGGATCGGATCCGATCGATCCAGACGACATTGGGGCGGCAAAGCTGGACAGCAACGGCAAGGTCCTGGCTTCTGAAGCGTCTGCGCACATCGTCTTCAAGAGCGGATCCGCAACGCTGGCACTGGATGAGGCTGGTGCGTCAATCTTCATGACCAACTCCTCGGCGGCCATCATCACGATTCCGGCGAACAGTTCCGTGGCGTTCCCGCTGGGGACCGAAATCGAGATCGTGCAGACTGATGCGGCCATCACGTTCGCAGCTGCGTCCGGCGTGACGATCAACAGCTCTGAGGGCGCGCTGACACTGAACAGCCAGCATAAATCCGCCTGCCTCAAGAAGTACGGCACGGACACCTGGAACCTTCAGGGGGATCTGGTATGAGGATGTCGAGAAAAGCCGCTCTGATTAGCGGAGGCGGCGCGACGTCCAGCACGAAACTCGCTCCGGGCGATTCGGTAAACCTGAATATGCCCGGCCGGGTGCTTCTGCTGTTCGCCGCGGATGCCGCAGATAATTCCTCGTGGGCGTGGACGGCCATCAACTACGAACAGGCCAAGACAGGATCAGCGTGGACTTACTCAGGATCCGGGAGCGTCTCAAACATCAGCATCACGAAGTCGGCAGGCTCAGGTGTGGTGGCCGTTTCGCTTTCCAGCTCGGCGGCCAACTCTGTCAACTTGCTGGCGATCATGTGAGGTGGCCGGAATGGTTAGAAAGATCATAATATCAGGCAATGCGACTGTGACCGTCCAGATGACCGAAGAGATCGGAATTCTGGTGAACCAGTACGGAGTTTTCCTGGTCGATAAATCCGCGTCCAGCATCAAAACGATGACTGGGATGGGCGAGGATTATTACTGCGTTTATTCAAAATCCGCAGGGGCGTATGAGTTCACGATCAGGAACACCACTTCGTACAGTTTCACTTATTACTACTTTGAGGGCGACCTGCGGAGCCGGATGCAGAGGAATGACAGCGTCAGCTATAACGAGTCGGTGGCCGTTTCACTGATTGGCGACGGCGGCTTGCTGGTGGCCATGTCGAAATCATCGAGTCCGAATTACGGCGTTTTCTTCGCTGGAGACAGTACCGCAACGATCACCGGGACCGGGAACACGGTTTCGATCAATAAGTCCGGCCAGACGCTGAATATCACCGGGCAGACCGGCGACGGCGCCGAATTTGTTCTAGTTTCGTGAGGTGCATAATGGAAGAGTTAAATATTCTAAACGCGAATTTTACCCCCGGGGTATGTAATGCCAAGGTTTACACCCGGCCAGTCTGGCAGTGGTCCTATGGCCAGATCCTGAAGATCAACGGCCTGGAGTTGCCTCAGGCTTATGAGGTTCATTTCAGCAATGAGGAACTGACAGGGGAGACGATCACCCAGATCGGAGACGAGAATGGCGTCACGATCCCGGATCAGTTCATCGCATCCGAAGATGAGACCATTTATGCGTGGCTGTTCCTGCATGAGGGAGAGGACGACGGCGAGACTGTTTCAGAGATCATCATCCAGAAGAAACTGAGACCGGAGCCGTCCAATGAAGAGCCGACCCCCGTCCAGCAGAACGCTATCACACAGGCAATAGCGGCATTGAACGTGGCTGTTGAGCAGACTGCGGCTGATGTGGTCGCTTCTGGCGAGAACGCACAGGCGGCAGAAAACTCAGCAGAGGCGGCTGACGGCTATGCTGATGCTGCACAGGGTTACGCTTCGGACGCTTCCGGCTATGCTTCATCCGCACAGGGATATGCTTCGAATGCACAGGGATATGCCCAAGACGCAGAAGCGGCGGCGGGATCCGTGCTTGGTTTGACTGCTGACGCTACGGTGGACGCTAATGTCGGCACTCCGAGTGTTGAGGTGGACGTGACCATCGAGAGCGACCACAAAAACATGACCTTCACGTTCAAGAATCTGAAAGGTCAGCCGGGTGAAGCTGGAAGTCAGGGACCTGCGGGACCAGCGGGACCAACCGGTCCAGAAGGACCTGAGGGTCCAGAGGGAAGTCCGGGTCAGGACGGTCAGGACGGCATCTCTCCCACAATCACGGTCACAGAGATAAGTGGCGGTCACAATGTCGAGATTACAGATGCACAGGGAACTACTGATTTTGATGTGATGGACGGAGAGGTTTCCGAAGAACAACTTGAAACCGCTTTAATCGATAAAGCCGATGTGATTACTTCAAACGCATCCGGCGAAATCGTCACCATACAGGACGGTGGAAACAATATGCCTGTGGTCGATCTGAGTGTTTCCATTCTGCCTGTACAAGACTTGCACGGACAGTATAGTCCGTATCCTCCGGGGGGTTGGAAGAATAAGATTGACATCAACAATCCGCTTTCTTCATCTCCGTATGTTTCCGTTCAAAATGGCGTGATAGTCGGAAGCGGTGGATATACAAACAGTAACATCATCTATGAAGTAACAGGACTATCAACAGGATCGTCTTATTATGCTTCGTTGGTAGTCAAGACGAACGCAACAGGATACAGAATTGTCATATCTGTCTTAGAAGGTGGAACAGGGGAAAGTTACACAGGGTCAACTGGAACTATCGGATTCGCTTTCACTCCGTCTGCTTCAACAGTAAAGATCGAGATCGCGCAGAAAGCAAACGGAAACTGGACAGCGGATCAACTTCAACTGGAATCTGGTTCAAGCAAGACGGATTTCGCACCCTACTCCAACTTCTGCCCCATCTCTGGATGGACAGGGGTAGAGGTGCATCAGAGCGGGAAGAATATGCTAGATAACCAGTTGGTTTCTGGCACTTATAGAGGATGCACGTTTACAAAGAACGCTGACGGAAGTATTACAGTGGGAGGAACACCGTCTGCACAAGAAAGACAAGCAATTCATTCTGGCGTGTTCTGGGACAGGAAAACTACTGGAATGACTTCATTTGGCACGTTTCCAAGTGGAACCAGAGTTTTTGCAAGGAGAACGAATAAGAATGGTACTGTAACATATCCTACGTTAGCAAATAATCTGCTTGTTGCCAATGTCGTGTATGATCAGTTGTATCTGGAGATCAATACTTCATATAATGGCACTCCGTTCACGATTTATCCGCAAGTTGAACTTGGTTCGACCGCAACCGCATACGAACCATACAACGGCAACACTTATCCAATCTCATGGCAATCCGAAGCTGGAACTGTATATGGTGGATCACTTGATCTGACTACTGGAGTGATGACGGTTACGCATGGAATTGCCGATATGGGTGATACCAATTGGAACGCTGATCCCGATCGACCGGGGGTGTTCTATGGCTTTATTTCCGGGAGAAAGGCCAGTAGCAATATCATTGCCTGTTCTGCGTATCAAGTAAGAAATATTGGGGTCGCTACATCATATGATTGCTATGTTTCTGGTGCTTTTTCTTATGGTGGTAATTCTATTTTCTTCCGTGATACGAGTATGGCGAGTTTCACCTCGGCACAAGTTAAAACCGCAGTTACAGGGTACAAAGTGGTGTATCAACTGGTAACCCCTCTGACCTTCCAGTTATCGGAGAACCAGATAGCGACGTTCCTCGGCACAAACAACTTCTGGTCAAATTCCAACGGACAGATCGATCTGGAGTATCGTGCTGATACGAAGTTGTATATTGAGCAACTGACGAAACCTTCCGAAGATGACATGACAGCTAATGCCAATATTGCTAGTGGCAAGTTTTTTATGATCGGAAATAGATTATTCCTTTCGACCACAGCCATCGCACAGGGTGAGCAGATTGCGGTCGGAACGAACTGTTCAGAGGTCAGTTTGGCTGATGCTTTGAATACGATCAATGCGTGAGGTGCTTAATGTGTATTTTTAAGAAGAAGAATATTCCAAAAGAAGAACCTAAAACGTGTTCTGGATGCAAACATCTGTTCTATTACAATGACGGATCGGTTGGATGCGATCTGAACGCTGAACGTGCTTGTTTTTCGTCAAATCGAAAATATTATGAGGTTAAGGAGAATTGAAAGATGGTTTATCAGTATTATGTAGTCGAAATCAAAAGACTTCTAAATGGCGAACTTGAGCATTCTGTCACTTGGCATTGGGATGCGGATCAAGACAAGGCACGGCTGAAAGCAGAAAGCAAATGGCATGAGGTCATGTCTGATGCGGCTGTTTCGGAAACGCTGAGTCATGGTGCGATCATGTTCTCGTCCGAAGGATTTCCGTGCTTGAACGGATGCTATAAGCATGATGGTCAGCCGACTCCAGAACCAGAACCAGAAGCAGAAGAATGATTCAGATCATCTGTTGGTGCATAGGATGCTTTGTAGTGGGCGCATGGGTGGGATTTCTGCTCTGCGCCCTTCTGTGTACAGGAGATGATGAAAAATGAGAGTGCTTCATCATGGGGATTCTGGCGAGGATGTTCTGTACATCAAGCGTCAGTTATTCGAGAAGGGTTACTATCCGACCACGGTCAAGAAGATTGAATCGGACAAATGGGGCAACGATACCGACCGAGCGGTTGAGAATTTCAGGAGCAGATACGTTCCTCAGGGTGAAATCAATCAGACGCTGTGGGATGCTATCGTATCGGCGAAACCACTTCCAGAACCAGAGATCCCTTCCAACATCGGAAGCACGGCACGGTTGGAAATCGACCACGCTCTGCAAGGCATATCGGCAAGACGGAAGGCGATGGTGCTTAATGCGCTGATGTTCGCTTGGGATCCAGAACAGCCGAGCGAATATCCGTATTCGTTTTATATTCGTGGAGCGAACTTATACGATGGAGTCGGAAGTTTGCACGTCATGACCAAATCACGGCTTGATGCCTATT
>Ga0247608_10007679_pt1 | contig 11010 bp, 20 predicted proteins | sample 176DNAGHGlowgp2_FD_193490 | JGI IMG/M metagenome (GOLD analysis project Ga0247608, IMG submission 193490) | Sheep rumen microbial communities from Palmerston North, Manawatu-Wanganui, New Zealand - 1766 DNA GHGlow gp2 | ecosystem: Host-associated > Mammals > Digestive system > Stomach > Rumen ... | reverse complement strand
TCAGGAGAGGACAAAGTCACAGATGAAGGGCTACGTTTCAAAGGATGCCGAAGATAAACATAAGAATGATGAATTCGGCAATGCTACATTCGACAAGAATGGTAAAATTTACGATGCAGCAAAAGGCCATGCTGAGGCAGCAAAACAAGGCAAGGATACTGCTGCTGAAATAGGACTTACTGGCAGTAAGTTAAATAAAAAGGATATTGAAAATAACGACAGTACTATGTACGAGAGTAAGAAAATAAAGAGGCTTACCTTTAAGACACAGTTCATTTCAGAGGGGCATATGTTGACCAAGATTCCTGATGAGCTGAAGGTAGAGGGAAAGAAATTTATTATGAGAGATACTGCTGATAATGAGTATCTTGTTGAGTGGAACAGCAAAGAACCTAAGGTTACTAAGAAGGTTAACATGACTCTAGTAAACGAGCAGAAGGAGAGAATAAAGCAGCTTTGGGGATACAAGAGTGCAGAGGCAAATAAAACAACAGCTTCTTTCAGAATCCAGGAGGGCAAAGAATTCACTGACATGGTAAACAAGGCTAGAAAGTTAATGAATGAATAATAAGATTTAATTAATATAAAGAGTAAAAAGAAATGGAAAACAAGGACATAAATATTAATATAAATCCTAGTTCAAAGAAAGAGCCAATCTACACACAAGTTGCAAAATGGGCTACTTCGACAATAGCGAATGCAAAGTGGACGAAAATTTTAAAAGTATATTTTGTTATGTTTTTCTTTCTAGCCACAGCTTTAATAGGATATTTTACATACAATGTAATTCAGAATGAGGAATTCATTTCTAGAACCTCTGACAGAATGTTAGATGATGATACAAAGAAAGAAGAAAATTTAAGAGATTTTGTTGTAACCCCAAAAGTACAACACGACATTGCTGTTCTTATGTATTCATTAGATGCTGATAGAGTGTTTATATTTGAACTTCATAATGGTAAGAGGAACATAAGTGGACTTCCATTCAGATATGTTGACATGTCATATGAGGCAGCAAATAGGGAAAATGGGGTTGACAGGGTATATAAGAAATATCAGGATGTTCCATTGAATATGTATGTATTCCCGACTTATATGTACAAAGAGAAATTCTTTATTGGCACTGCTGATGCTGTAGAAGAAATCGACTATGATTTTGGAAGGTCAATGAAGGAAGATGGTGGAAAATTTGTTTCATTCATTTATCTTAATGGTACTTATGAACCACTTGGATTCCTAGGAATATCATTCCATAGAAGCGATAATTTACCAGATAAGAAGGTTATTGAAGCAAAGATGAGGGCATATGGCAACACAATCAGTGAACTTCTTGACCTAAATGTTCAACTAAGAAAACAAAGTGGAGGAAAGTAATATGAAGATACAGAAGTGCTTCTATATTGTATTGGTTTTGTTTATAGTAACTTGTGGTTTGTTATGGTATTCATATAAACAGTATCAGGAGTCAAGTAGGCTTGTCGATGAAATAGAATACTATGACAGTTTGAATACTTATAATAAAGTGTATTATAGCAAGACATTTTCTTCATTGAGGAAAGAGAACAAACAGCTATATGATTCTTTGAAACAGTATAAGGATAAAATTGACTATATTGTACAGTTCTATCATGAGAAAGAATATAATACTGGTAATTCTACAGTTAAGCCTAATATAAAGGACAGTACAGTATATGATACCATCCCTATGGTAATACCATCAGTTGCAAGGACTTATGAATATGTTAGTGAACCAAACGATACATTTCAATACAAATTGAATGTGAATTCGTTTACTGAACCAAAATGGTATTCAATACAGGCTAAGGTAAAGAATAAGTTTACTATTGTAAATAAGGAAGATGGTGATGCCAATCATATTACAATAAAACCTGATAATGGTGGAACAGTAAGTGATGTTACGGTTTTCCACAAAAAGGAAACAAAGAACTTCTGGGATAGATTTTCAATAGGTCCTGGTTTCACGGCTGGATATGACCCAGTAAATAAACAATGGGGGGTTGTAGGTGGCGTAACAGTATCTTATAAGTTAAACTAAAACATGATAAATGCTTGAGAAATATTTGTTTCTCAAGCTTTTTTTTTATATTTTATTATATTTAATTAAATAAATCTTAAGATATATGATGACAATATTGTTACAAATAAAAGTGTTTTTGTTTATAATGGCATGGTTCACTGTGATACTTGATGCATTGCACATTGTTAGTGTGTTTCGTTTTAAGAGAGGTAAACTGTTCGAAAGTGATAAAGACCTCACACTATTTGGTGCGTCAGTTGCATATATACTAACTATTTTAATATGTGGTTTCTAAAATGAAGACGTTACAGGAAAGAATGGATGGCATGCGCCCATACTTCAGAGCCATTGAAGTATATAATGACGCTCTTATGGTAAGAGTTGTACTTCCTTCAAGCTGGAAGATATACCCTTCACAGGATGGTAAAATAAAGGTAACTCCATCAGAGGCGAATGCTAATGAAGCTATATATTATGCAGACTGTAATGAAGCATCCTATGAAGACATATTCGACCTTGTTGAAGAGACAATAAAGAACAATAAGGACATAGTTTCAAAACTTAAACTCTTAAAAGAAAAGGTTGAAGAACTTAAAGAGTTGTTTTCAAGGCATAGTTTCGAAGAATTGCAAACTTTGAAATTCGAGATTACAGAGACTAAAAAGGAGAAGCCTAAGAGGAAGTACACCAAGAAGAAGAAAGAGGCTGAGAAGCCATCAGAAGAACAAATAGAAGCAGTTGAAGGGGTTGATGAAGGACAAATAACAGTAGAAGAGAATAGAGACTAATGGAGTGGATTATTATTTTTGTGTTTTGTGTGGTTGCATATGGTATATCAAACCATTTTGTATATGCTCATGGTCCGATGCACATTTATGACCATATACGTTGTCTTGCAGATAAGATACACCCAAATCTTGGAGAATTATTCCAGTGTATGATTTGTTTTCCAACATGGGTTGGGTTTATACTTAGTGCAGCAAATTCGTGGCTACTACCAGAGCTTGCTCTAACACCAGGAATGCTTCTTATGAGTATGTTTGCTCCTTGGTGGGTAATAATGATTATAGATGGTTTCTTTGCATCTGGCATTGTATGGCTAATCCATACAGTACAAGAGGCGTTGGAAAGGAGTAACGGAGGTGAGTAATATTGCTATTGATAGGGAGATAACTACCCTGGAAAGTGAAAAGAAAATGTCTGAGCTTGCGCTTAAAGCTCACCAGAATGCTCTTGCAGCACAACTCAGGGGTAGTATGGGAAGAGACATAGACAAAACGGTTAAGAAAAAGAAATCGTTCTGGGATAAATTTGATAATTTCCTAAAAATGATTGGTTAGTATGAGTGAATTTAATTTAAGTAGTATGAGCATATTCAGTATTGGCACAATACTCAGTGATACACTTAGAGATTATGGAATAACTGAAAAGGCTAATCTCACGATTTATGTGAACAAAGAACAGTTTAAATTGGTTGACGAAGACTTGTTCTACAGGAACAGAAAGGATGAGAAGGAGGAATTTGTGCCTTCAGAGGGTGAGATAGATATTAATTTTGAATTGGCTAAAATTATAATTAAGAAAAAATAGTTATGAATATTGTAAAAACTGATATTGAAGGGATTGTTATCATTGAACCAAAGATATTTGAGGATTCAAGGGGATATTTTTTTGAGTCATACAATGATTTAGAGTTTATTAACAAAGTTGGATTTGTGGATTTTATTCAGGATAATGAATCAAAGTCTTCCTATGGCGTTATGAGAGGGCTTCATTTTCAAAGACCTCCACATACACAGGCAAAGCTTGTAAGGTGCGTTAGAGGGGCTGTATTGGACGTTGCTGTTGATTTGAGAAAGGATAGCCCAACTTATGGTAAACATGTTGCAGTAGAACTTACTGAAGATAATCATAGACAATTGTTTATACCTAAGGGGTTTGCACATGGCTTTGCGGTTCTTAGTGATACTGCCGTATTCCAGTATAAATGTGATGACTTTTATCATCCAGAGCTTGATGGAGGTATAAATATACTTGATAAGTCACTTGGTATAGACTGGAAGATACCAGAAGATAAGGTTATACTTTCTGACAAGGACACGAAACATCCAATGTTGAAAGATTTTGATACACCGTTTACAATGTAATATAAAAGAGTGAGGAACTGTCCCCACTCTTTTTTAGGTAATAATATAGCAGTTGGCACAAAATTATTTGTTTCTAATTGATATTTATATAGAAAATAAGCAGATAAATACGTATTTAAATATGAATAAGAAATTAATTAGATTAACAGAGAGTGAGCTTCACAGGATTGTGAAACAATCAGTAAAAAGGATAATGAGTGAGAGTGTGTATGACGATGCTGAACAAAAGGCTGATAAAATAGCCAATTTTATAGGTTATGATGAGGCTTTTCGCATTTTAGCAAACCTAATTTGTATGGATGACCCAAGAAAACTGTTAGAATACACATCAAAGATGGAAAAAATGTATTATGCTAATGGTATAGTATAATAATTTTGGGTGAATCAACCAAGGTTCACCCATTTTTTGTGCCAACATCTATATCATTACCCTTTTTTATGGTCTTGTGCTTGCCCTTTTTATCTTTGACAAATCCCAGTGTGTAAGTTCTTGTATTCTATTCATCCAGAACTTTTTATATTTGCCTCCATCAACATCTCCAATAAATGCTATATATTTATATTTTTTATTTCTAGCTTTTTCTTCTATTGCGTTATATAATCTTATACTGTCCTGTGTATTTTTACATATAACCATTTCAAGTTTTCCGTTACAGTCTATAAGAAGTTTGTTCTTGAATACCTGGATGGATTTAAACATATATTTGTTGGAAGCATCCTTTGTAATGAAGGTATCAAATATCCAGTTGAAATCTTTTCGCTGTAATCTGGGGTGATACCCATATACCCAGAATGTTTCTTCGACGTAGTATGGTGCTCTGTCATAGATGACCCAATCTTCGTCAGATGATTCGTAATTGATATATTTCCCATATTCATCTTTTATTTTTGATATGCTGCTTTCGAATTCGTCTTTACCTTTAATTATGACTAGTTCGTATTCACATTCAAGCATAACGTGTTCGTGGTTATTCCACCTCATTGGAAAAACCACCTTTTTATTTTCTTTAAGCATAGAGGCAAATTTCTTATTCACTTTAGCCTCAGAATTAGTAAAATACAAGTCTCTTAACTGTTTACCGTGATTAGTCAATATTATATGGTATAACAGTTTTTTAGGTTTACGTGCCATATGATAAAATATACCCAAAAGTTAAAAAAAGTAAATGAAATATTTTGTTTTTTAATTTTTTTTATATATCTTTGCACTAGATAATAGCATTATGGAAAATCTGTTTAAAGACGCATATTTCGGCAAATCATTCATGATGATAGGAGATAGTTTACCCTATTGTCTTGGTTGTTCGTATTGTAGGGCAAATGATGGTGATGAGAAACATTATGGATTAATTCCAACGGAGCTTAATCCAAAGTTCAAGAACATACCAGTAGCTGTTAATTTATTTTATGGAGACCCCATGATACAAATTGACAATACTTTGTCGTATCTAGACAGGTTAGAGAAGGCAGGACATACAGGACCAGTCATAATCATAACGAAAGGTAATCTTAGGAAATTCCCTAAGGACAGGAAATACAATCTTGACCTTCACTTTGGACTATCCACGTTTGGTGTTGACACAACCCCACGTTATGATGGTGGAAGTATGGGCTGCTTCAGAGATAATCTCGAATATGCCAGGGAACTTGGGTATAAGTACTCCATAGAGTTCAGACCAATCATAAATCACATTAATGATGACTGGGAGACAATAGAAGACGTGTTTAAACTTGCTTCAGAACATAATACTGGAATAGGATATTGTGGATTACAGGTGTCCCCGATACTGAAGAAACTTATTGAGATTGAGAAACTGCCTTTCATACCCTATGAAGGTTGTGGTTTTGGAATGAAAAAATATCTTCCACCAAGGATAACTTCGATATTTGACATCCTTAATCAGAAGTATATAGACAGTGCCCATGCGTTCAGGAAGACATCGTGTTTAATTGCATGGAAACATGGTCTGGATAGAGACCCTAATGCACACTATTACAGACCTAATGAGGTTGGGTGTAAGACATGCCCTATGTATGAGAAGTGTATGGCTTATAAGAACAGCTTGAGTAAGGATAACGATATCGATATACCATTTGATTATGAGATTGTGGAAAAAGATAAGCATGTATGCGGTTTATTCAAACTTGGCGTGTGCAAGTTTCCAAGTTCAGATTGTATGAACATCAATGGAAAGCTGATAAAGATAAATGAGAAAATAACTACGACAGACGTTAGGCTAATCAAGTGGCTTACAGGATATACCGTTGATGCTGAGTTTGTTGAATCACCTTTTATGAGTAAAAAATGGATAGTTTAAAGGTTGGTGATACAGTTACATACAAAGGCAAGGAATATTGTGTGTATAGCATATATTTTCCAGGACTTTGTGAGATAGTTAGGATAAGAGACGGTAAAATCACCAATATAAAAGGTGGAGAAGAAAGATTAAATGCCAGCATAGTTAATTTGCCAGTAAAGGAGTTAGAAAATGGATAAATATGTTTTAACTAGAATAGATGAACGAGGAAATGAACGTCACATATGTTGGAGTAACAATTTTAATTCCCTTGTTGATTTAGCATACGATATTGACAATAAATGTGTGGAGAAAGGCTACAAGATATATGAGCTTGTTGAAAAAAAAATACGAAAGAAAATAAGTTTAACCAAAATATTTGATAAATTATGGCAAAGATTTTTGAAACAGCAGCAGACATTGCTGAATTGGCGCAGGATAAGTTCGAAGACACAGGTCTTGCACAGATGGGAATTAATTTGAAGGTGCTTTCAGTTACAAAATCGAAGAATGTGTTGAAGGTATCTAAGGCTGGAGCTATACTTCACGGTTTGACTGGAAAGGATGTCATACTCGTTGTATATGAAGAGGCTTTCGATAGGTTATCGGATGAATTCAAGAACAAACTTATGGAGGGAGCTATAAGTAACATCACCTACGACAGTGAAAAGGATAAGCTTAATGTTGATGGTGACTTCGCTAAAGAAATCTTCAGGATGCGCAGGAAATATGAGAACTATGTTGATGTAGCTGAAACATCATATCTAGTAGTTGAAGAGATTGAAGACGAGGAAAGACGTAGGAAAGAAGAGGAAAAACTAAAGAAGGCAGAAGAGAGGGCTGCTAAGAAAAGAAATGGATAAAAAGCAAGCAGAACAATTCATAGATGACTACATAGCATTGTGTAAGAGGTCTGGAATGTATCTTTGGAGTGGAGAACCCTGGTATGGTCTTGACCTGTTGGACGGTGATATTGATGAAGACAAAATAAGGAAGAATATATCAGTATACGATTTATGAGTAAAAGCATTTCACAAGCTAGGATAATGCGTTTGAAAGCAAAGAAACTCAGGGCTAAGGCAAAGAGGGAAATGCTAAGAGATTATCCTAAACTGATGGAAGACCCAGAACAGAAGAAAAAGATATTCGAATTGATTGACAATGCGAATGTAGCTGTTGATAGCACTGGTAATCTTCGTATAATATACGATAATATAGAAAATAATGAAAATAAAAATTTAGTTAATTTAAGCTAATGGGAAGAGTTAATGTAAATTGGATTAATCTTGTGTTTGTTATTGACAAGTCTGGCAGTATGTACCCATCAAGGGATGATGTTGTTGGAGGATTCAATAGCATGATTGAAAAACAGAAGGCTAACAAGGATGGTAAGGTTACGGTATCACTTTACACATTCAATGAAAAGGTAAGGGAAGAGTATCTTGGTGTTGATATAAATGATATTGCAAAGTTCCACTATTCTCCAGATGGAATGACGGCAATGAACGATGGTATTGGTACTGCAATCGATAATGTTGGTAAATGGCTCTATGAAAAGGACAGAACAGACCAGGAAATGCCTGGTAAAACGCTTGTAGTTGTTATGACTGATGGTATGGAGAATGCATCAAGGGAGTATACTTTGAAGCAGATTCAGGATAAGATTAAGGAACAGACTGACAAGTACTCTTGGGAGTTCATCTATCAGGGTAATGACATTACTACAACTAAGGCTGCTGATGAGCTTGGGTTCAAGTTCAAGACCTTTAATTCAAGAGCTAAACTTAGCAAGGGTTATGATATTATAGATAGCGCTGTTAATTGCTACAGGAGTATGGCAGCAACTGGTGCATCACTTTCTGATACAACTCTTGCATTTGCAGCAACTCTTGATGAGGAGGCAACTAAGAATACCCTTGACTTCGAGGCAGAACTTGGCACTAAGCTTAGTAATGCCTAAACTAATAAGGGGACTATCACGTAAGTCCCCTTTTAAATTTTTTCATTATGGAAATTACTAAAGAGAAAGCGTTGGAAGAACTTGGTTATGATGTTATTACCAGTAATCCATACGATTTATTGAGAGCAGTTGGCGTTAGGACAGCGTCAACCGAAGTAAAACCAGTATATATTTCTGGAGGCGACGATATAGAAATAAATGTTAATGCACTTAATGAGTTAGCAGCTTGGTTAACATCTTATAAGAATCTTAACAAACCAGAAAGACTTTCAATATCAGATATAGCAGTTACAAAATCTAGCGACAGATTAATTCATGGTGTAATGTTAATTGTGAACGGCATGAACGGCATGACTCAGGTATCAAGGCAATCATTAAGACATGTTATGGATATAATGGGACACCTTGAAGATATGTATGGGGCAAGAGTGTTTTTATCACAGGTATCTTCACACAGTGACGTGTACTATTATGTTTTGTCTTTCGTGATATGGAAGAATGGCATTACAGCAGATGATAGAAACGAATACGGCAATTTAAAACCATTATATCACATATGAGCGATATAAAACTACTTAATCAGATAGCTGAATATGATAAACCTTGGTGTTATCAATATCAAAAAAGACTTGATACACTTAAGGAAGATATGGATAGATATGGTTGGTCTGAGGAAGACATCAGTAATATATCTCTTGATGATTTTGAATTTTCAATAATATCTGATAAAAAAGAAAAGGAAGAAGCCACAGAATTTATAAAACGTTATGAATGGCTTGGTACTGTAGGCTCGTTTCCAACTCATTGGTTTACTGCTAGATATAAAGGCATACTTGGAGGCGTAATTATCATGGGAATGCCCAATGCATTTTCAAAACTGCTTGGTGAAGAAACAAAGGAAATTGAGAGACTGATTGCTAGAGGAGCTTCAGCATCATGGTGTCCTAAAAATCTTGGTAGTAAGTTCCTAATGTGGTGTGTTAAGTGGATGGTTGATAATACGCAGTACAGGCTATTCACATGCTATAGCGACCCACAGGCAAAGGAAATAGGCAGTATTTACCAGGGTCTTAATTTTTACTATCTTGGGCAAGGAAGCGGAACAACTGTAAGATGCGTAAATCCGTACAATCCAGACAAAATAATAACTGACAGGGCTTTCAGGGCAAGGAGTTTCTACAAGAGATATGCTAAAGACCTTGGTATAGAATGGCAGAAGAACTGGAATACAGACCAGTGTATGTTATGGGAAAACGTTCCTGATGAAATTGAACAGAAGCTTAGGGACTACTCTAAGGAAATGTTCAAAAATGCAAAAAAAATAGTGTTTCCATCCAAACATAAGTATGCTTTTGTGCTTGGAAGAGATAAAAAGGAAACCAAGTTTTTGAGGAGGAAATTTTTAGAGTTAAACAGAATATATGAATATCCAAAAGAAAGAGGAAAATGAGAATAACAATACCAGATAGCTATTCTAACGTAACAGAAACAAAGCAAGACCTTGCAAATATGACATGTGAGGAGGTAACTGACATGTTTATAGGTAGACCTAATACTGCTGCAACCAGAATGGAAATAGAGATGAAAATAAAGGAATGGGCTAGTCTTCACAACTATGACCCTGAAGATGTGAGAATTAAAATCGAGTAATATATGGCAATAGTAATTAATTTATTCGCAGGCCCTGGTGTTGGAAAGAGCACCACTGCTGCTCGAATATTTTCCGAGCTTAAACTGAAAGGTATAAACTGTGAAATGGCACTTGAGTTTGCAAAGGATAAAGTGTGGGAGGAATCGTTCAAGACTATGGATGACCAGATTTATATCTTCGGAAAACAGTTTCATAAAATTTGGAGATTGAAGGATAAGGTGGATGTAATTATATGTGATTCACCATTGCCAATTTCTATTGTTTATGATAAAGAGAATTCGCAGGCGTTTCATCAACTCATCATGGAACAATTCGATAAGTTCGAAAATTTTAATTTCTTGCTAGAAAGAGGAGGTGAATATCAGGAAAGCGGTAGGGTGCAAACTGAGGAAGAGGCAAAGGAAGTGGATAGAATTGTTAAAAGAGTGTTGGATGACAATAGGATAGATTATACCACATTGCCTATTGATGGGGCTGCAAAACATATTACAGGACTTATAATGAACTATTTAGAAGAGGTACAAAAATGAAAGATTTAACACAAGATTTTAGAAAATTTGCCATTAGCAACACCAATGCAAGGGCTACTGTGGTTGATGACCAAATAAAAAAAACAAACAATCTATTAACACCCTATATTCTTGAGGAAAGGCAACTAAATGTCGCAACGTTTGATGTGTTCTCAAGGCTTATGTATGATAGAATCGTGTACTTCACAGGTGTGGTTAACGACGATACATGCAACACGGCAATAGCGCAATTACTTTATCTTGCTTCTGTTGATGAGAGAGACATCAGCATGTATATAAATTCACCTGGTGGTTCTGTTGTTGATGGCCTTGGACTAGTTGATACGATGAATTACATTAATTGTGATATTTCTACACTGTGTGTTGGAATGGCCGCATCTATGGGTT
>Ga0247608_10007677_pt1 | contig 11011 bp, 7 predicted proteins | sample 176DNAGHGlowgp2_FD_193490 | JGI IMG/M metagenome (GOLD analysis project Ga0247608, IMG submission 193490) | Sheep rumen microbial communities from Palmerston North, Manawatu-Wanganui, New Zealand - 1766 DNA GHGlow gp2 | ecosystem: Host-associated > Mammals > Digestive system > Stomach > Rumen ... | reverse complement strand
TCACTCCTCCAATAAAGCCTTAGACTGCAAAGTTATATCAAAGACTTAGATTTCCAATATTGCTCCTCTGTTACCACTTGTTACCATCTTCTGATATCTTGCAAGGTAACCTGTTGTAATCTTGGGTTCTCTGGGTTTCCAGTTAGCTCTTCTTCTCTCAAGCTCCTCGTCAGAAACCTTCATATCAAGCTTATTATTGTTGATATCAATACTTATGATATCACCTTCTTCAACAAGAGCGATAGGTCCGCCAACAGCAGCTTCCGGTGATACATGACCTATAGAAGCACCTCTGCTCGCACCGGAAAATCTGCCGTCTGTTATAAGTGCGACCGTTGAACCAAGTCCCATACCCGCAATAGCTGATGTGGGATTGAGCATTTCTCTCATTCCGGGGCCGCCCTTGGGGCCTTCATAGCGGATAACAACTACATCACCTTCAACAATCTTTCCTCCAAGGATTGCGCTGATCGCATCCTCTTCGCAGTCAAATACTCTTGCAGGTCCTTCATGTACCATCATTTCGGGAACTACTGCAGATCTCTTTACAATACCTGTATCGGGAGCAAGGTTACCCTTAAGGACAGCGATACCACCATTTGGCATATAAGGATTCTCAATAGGTCTTATTACCTCAGGATTGAGATTATGTGCGTTCTCAATATTTTCGCCAACAGTTTTGCCGGTGCATGTAATAAGATCTGTTCTTATCAGATTCTTCTTGGCAAGTTCAGCCATAACCGCATATATTCCGCCTGCTTCATTTAAATCCTCCATATATGTAGGACCTGCAGGAGCAAGATGACACAGATTCGGAGTACGATCTGATATCTCATTTGCCATTTCCATATTGATCTCAATTCCGGCTTCGTGTGCAATAGCAGGAATATGGAGCATTGTATTTGTGGAGCAGCCAAGAGCCATATCCATTGCAAGAGCATTCTCAAATGCTTCTTTTGTCATGATATCTCTGGGGCGGATATCCTTCTTTATAAGTTCCATTATCTGATATCCGGCCATCTTGGCAAGTCTGATACGTGCAGAATATACGGCAGGGATTGTTCCGTTTCCTCTAAGTCCCATACCGATCGCCTCTGTGAGACAGTTCATTGAGTTGGCAGTGTACATACCTGAACATGATCCGCAGGTAGGACATACCTTTTCCTCGAACAATGTAAGCTCATCTTCTGTCATCTTGCCTGCAGAATAAGCTCCTACAGCTTCAAACATAGAGCTAAGTGATCTCTTCTGTCCGTTTACTCTTCCAGCCATCATAGGTCCGCCGGAGCAGAAAATTGTGGGAATATTAACTCTTGCAGCAGCCATCAAAAGACCGGGAACATTCTTATCACAGTTGGGGATCATTACCATTCCGTCAAAAGCATGTGCCATAGCAAGCGCTTCTGTTGAATCAGCAACAAGATCACGGGTTACAAGTGAGTACTTCATTCCGACATGTCCCATTGCAATACCGTCGCAGACAGCAATTGCAGGAACAATTACAGGCATACCGCCGGCTTCAGCCACGCCAAGCTTTACTGCCTGTGCTATTCTGTCCAGTTCCATATGTCCCGGAACTATCTCACTTTGTGAGCTGACAATTCCGATAAGAGGTTTCTTTCTTTCCTCTTTTGTAAAACCAAGTGCATTAAACAGACTTCTGTGGGGAGCCTGCTGTAAACCTTCCATTACGCGATCACTGTTCATAAAAAACCTCCAATCTAATTTTTGTATAATACAAAATATTCATTTTCATAAAAAATATGCATTTCTGCATTTATATAATCCCACGGAAGCGTTTCATAGGTCTGATAAAACTTCCAGAAATCATAGCCGTTATAACCTTCCTTCATCATGTTCCTGTCGACAAGAACATAATCGCAGTCATAAACATCCGTATTGTCACAATCTATTCCAAAACCAAATTTAAGAAGATACTGCTGATCACAGTCAAGTACGCACAACTTCTTATCTTCCGAAGGATCTGCAACATAGAGCGCATTATAGCATTCAGCTTCTCTGTCACCATACTGTGCATAGTAGGATGGATTTGTAATAGAGAATATAACAAGAGCCACAACAAACGCAATAGGAAAAAGCGGAATAACATTTTTTAAAATGACATTCTTTATTCTCTTATCAACGAGCATTTTAATGTTTATTATGGCATATTCGCAAAATACCGCAATACTCATTGCAGTAATAACTCCCATATAGCTAAACACTCTGTAGTAAGGAAGCTTTGCCTGCAAAAACAGCATGATCTGAAATCCGATTGAATTTCCAACAAGTATCAGTCCAAATATCGTTCTGCTGTTTTTAAATTCAAGCACAAACTCCCATATAAATATCATAAGCCCCATCAATACTACAATTATAGTAACCAAAGGACTTATAGGATACATCCTGTCCGTCAGATCTTTTAACCACGCAAAGTAATTAAGTACAAATCCATGTCTTGATACGCTTTGAATATAAGGCTGCGAGAGCATATACGAAATACCTCTCACCACAGTTTTGAGCGGATGCCTTAAGATAACGCTTACATGAGACATTCCGTACAGGGTAGAACTCGTATCCTTTACAAGGAGATTGGATCCTATCGCAAGCCAGATTATAAGATAGAGAAAAAATGTTATCCCGGCAGCAATAAGTCCTGTAATAACCAGTTTCCTCAGCTTCCTGAAGTATCTGTTATACCAAAGAGGTTCATTTCTATCAAATGACCTCATGCCATTTACAAGAAGGAATATCCCTGCAGAAACACATGTAGGTATAACCCAGTATATACTGCTCGGAATAGTATATAGTCCAAGAACCATTGCACCTGCAAAAAGCCCATGATCTACAGGCCTGTTGTTTTCATTTCTGCAGATAATTACCAGCTGTCTTACGGTAACAAGGAAACAAGTAGTTGCAAGCGTATAGCCCCTTCCCTGAACCGCAAGTTCATTGACCTGCCAGCAACAAAAATATAATAACATCGCAATATATGCCATCCACTCATTCATAAATCTTCTTCCAATCCTGAATATAAGGAAGTTATTTACGATAGCACATATAAACGATACCCCTCTAAGTCCTATATACGGATTTGAAAACATATCCAGTATGGCGGAAAGAACAGAATATCCAACATGATTATTCGGAAGAGGCCAGTGAATGGCAGCATACAAGGGACCTCTGCTTATAAAATAGTAATATGTATATAATTCGTCATACCATGGTGTGATATAGGCAACTCTCCAAATATAATAAAATGTAAAAAGAATAAGAGTCAGTACCACAGCCATATCAACAGGCTTCTTTGGAAGATACCCGGAAACCTCTATATTAACTTTTCTTTTATTAGATTCTCTCTGCAATCAAATCACCCATTCTGTGGCATCCACATTTTTTATCTTCAGGAGTATTTACAGATGCACCCAAAAGATCGGTTGTTCTAAAGCCCTCGGAAAGAACTTTCTTAACTGCATCCTCAATTGCATCAGCCTCTTTTTCGAGTTTAAAAGTATATCTGAGCATCATTGAAGCGGACAAAATTGTAGCAATAGGATTAGCTATATCTTTTCCTGCTATATCAGGAGCACTTCCGTGGCTAGGTTCGTATAAACCAAAGCTTGTTTCATTTAAAGAAGCGCTCGGAAGCATACCGATAGAGCCTGTTACCATACTTGCTTCATCTGATAAGATATCTCCAAACATATTCTCAGTAAGAACTGTGTCAAACTGTGAAGGATCCTTTACAATCTGCATTGCACAGTTATCTACAAGCATATGTTCAAGTTCAACATCAGGATAATCTTTTGCGACCTCTTCTACGACCTTTCTCCAAAGGCGTGATGAGTCAAGTACATTGGCCTTATCAACGCTAATGACTTTCTTCCTTCTCTGGCGCGCAACTTCGAATGCTTTAATAGCGATTCGTCTAATCTCACTCTCTCTGTAGACAAGAGTATCTGTTGCTACCATCTCTCCATCAACCTCTTTGGTTTCTCTCTCACCAAAGTACAGACCACCTGTTAGTTCTCTCATGATAAGAAGGTCAAAGCCCTTATCAGCGGTTTCTTCTTTTAAGGGACAAGCATCCTTGAGCTCAGGATACAAAAACGCAGGTCTTAAATTGGCAAATAAATTAAGGGATTTTCTTATTTTCAAAAGACCGGCTTCCGGGCGAAGTGACGGCTCAAGCTTATACCAGGGTGAAGTACTGGTATTTCCACCGATCGAGCCCATTAGAACAGCATCCGATCTTTTACAGACATCTATTGTTTCATCAGTAAGAGGCACTCCGTAAGCATCGATTGAGCATCCTCCCATAAGTACGTCATTGTATGTTATCTCATGACCGTATTTTTCACACACTTTGTTAAGTACCTTCTTCGCTTCTGCGACTATCTCAGGTCCTATTCCGTCCCCACTAATGCATGCAATGTTAAGCTTCATACTTGATCCTCCTCGTATATTATGTATTGGCACGATTGCTCCGCAATCCTGCCCTATCGGTCGGAACCATTCCAAATCATGACTTCGTCATGATGGTTCCTCCCTCAGATATGAAAAAAGTCGGCAGACTTACTTATAAATTTGCCGACTTGTCCATTTTAATACGAATCGAAAAGATTCTCTTGTATATTATTTCTTAGCTGAATCCTTATCAGAAGATACAGCATCCTCAGGCTTCTCTACCTCAACGATAGCTTCTTTAACCATAGGAATACGGCAGTTCTTGTTGTTACCGAATTCAACGATAACAGTTGAAGACTCATCATCGATATCGATAATTGTTCCGATGAAGCCACCGGTTGTTCTTACGCTATCGCCAACAGCAAGCTGAGATAAAAGCTGAGCCTTCTGCTTCTGCTCTTTTCTCTGAGGGCGAATCATAAGCATATAAAGAACACCAAAGATAGCTACATAAATAATAATGATAAAGAGACTGCTCATTCCACCTGTAGCTGCGGTACTCTCCAAAAACATCTTATTAGCAAAACTCATTTCCAATTCCTCCAAATATCATTTAAAAATCTCGATCGCAATTTAATAATAAATCGCACATATCTAGTATCTTACAATGAAAAAGCCATTAAAACAAGTAATGTTTTTAACCCTTTTTCCAGCCCTTGGCAATATCATATTTAAACTGACTGTCCTCAGTATCATATTCCTTAAAGCCATCAAGGGTATTTTTCTTAAACTCCTTGTATCTGCCCTCATCAAGAGCGCCCCTTATATCCTCCATAAGATGGTTGTAGAAATAGAGGTTATGAAGCACGCACAGTCTCATTCCAAGCATCTCTCCGGATTTAAGAAGGTGTCTTATATAAGCCCTTGAATATCTCCTGCAGGCAGGACATGAGCAACCTTCTTCTATCGGTCTGTTGTCGAGTTCGTATTTTGCATTAAGAAGATTAATGTGTCCCTTCTTGGTATAGAGATGTCCGTGTCTTCCGTTTCTGCTTGGATATACGCAGTCAAAGAAATCAATTCCTCTGTCTACAGCTTCAAGAATATTAGCAGGAGTTCCAACACCCATAAGGTAGGTAGGTTTAGCCTTGGGAAGATGATCTGTCACTATATCAAGAACGTGATACATCTCTTCATGAGACTCTCCTACTGCAAGACCACCCACAGCATAGCCGTCAAGATCCATCTCAGAGATTATCTTTGCATGTTCTATTCTTATATCATCGAAAATAGCACCCTGATTTATACCAAAGAGCATCTGATCTTTATTTATCGTATCAGGCAATGAATTTAGCCTGTCCATCTCTTTTTTGCATCTGTTTAGCCATCTTGTAGTTCTGTCAACAGACATTTTAACGTAGTCATGATCTGCTCTGGCAGATGGGCACTCATCAAAAGCCATGGCAATAGTCGAACCGATATGAGACTGGATCCTCATGCTTTCCTCCGGTCCCATGAAAAGCTTATGACCGTCAATATGAGACCTGAAGTACACGCCTTCCTCTTTTATCCTTCTGTTCTCAGATAATGAAAAAACCTGGAATCCGCCTGAATCAGTCAGAATCGGAACCTTGCAGTCCATAAATTTGTGAAGACCGCCCATTTTATATATGACATCATCACCCGGTCTTAAGTGCAGATGATAAGTATTTGACAAAACGACCTGAGTCCCAATTTGCTCAAGATCCTCAGTTGATACGCCGCCCTTTATGGCAGCAACTGTTGCGACATTCATAAAAACAGGGGTCTGGATCACACCGTGTACAGTATGAAACTCACCTCTTTTTGCCATGCCTTCCTGTTTTAATAACTTATACATAAAAACCTCTTTCAAATAATAATTGTAAGCACAAATAAATCATGCAGCCCGGAAATTAAAAGGCTGCCGAAAGGCAGCCCCATAATCATTCATATAAATATAAATCCCAAAACTCTTCCAAGCATAAATCATTATCATGCATAACCGTCGCCGCGTCAACACCTACGTATCTAAAATGCCATGGTTCATATTCAATGCCTGTAATATTCTCTTTTCCCTTAAGGTATCTCAAACAGAAACCGTATTTATAACTGTTTTCGGCAAGCCATTTTCCTGCAGGTGTTTCGCCAAATCCTTCATCTAACTGATAGTAATCTCCGCAGACAATATCAAAAGCAAGTCCGATCTGATGTTCCGAAGAACCGGGAACCGTAACTGCCTGTGAAGACAGATTATAAGCATCCATGTAGGAAAAACCGGCATCCATATAATATGCTATCTTCTTTGCAAACAGTCCTTCCTGCCTCTTTAAATCTCTGTAAGGAGAACAGATAACAAGTCCGATTCCATCATTTGAAGCTGCTTTAAGCATCTCTTTTAGCGGTGCTATTACTCTCTGGTCGCAGTTCATTGTGGCATTTATGTTGCCAAGAGGAAACTCATAATCATCCGGGATCGGATGCTGCTTGTTTACAAGAATTATCTTCCAGTCAGAAGCACTGAATTCATCTCCTGCGCCATCTTCCTTTACTAAAGCGCCGTCGGCCTCTTCAGTATCTGATTCTTCGAAGTCATCAATCGAATAGAATTCATCAGATATGACTTCTTCTGTATCTTCCTGAATTTCATCTGCTACAACCATTGACATATCAACATCGGCCTTATCTGCAAGAACAGCATCGGACACGGATGTAGTTGCTTCAAGAGAATCTGCAGTATAATAATCACCCTGATCCTCTTCCCTGTCAAAATCTGAGACAAAGCTCACATTAAGAGACAAAGCTTGAGGATATGTGAAACTGCTGCTTGAAATAAAAAAGAACAGCATACTTGCAAGACAAGTATATCTCTTCAGATTACGGGCAAAATGAACTCCCAGCTCGTAAAACGTAAGAACTATCATTGCATAGATAAAACCCAAAAACCTTAATCTCTTGTGTTTAATGTTAAATTTGCGGACACTATCTGTTACTTTATCACGAAAGGTAGGTCCCATTTGAAGCCTGTTAGCGTGCATGGCTTATTTATCCCCATAAAAAAATATAATTATACTATGATATTATATACTAAAATTAAAGAAATATACAATAAAAATTAATATTTTTTTAAGAATTCGTGCAGAAACAGGTTTATTTTACGCAAATGTCTTCGATTTGAGCTTTTTCTTATTTTCGTACATATTGTGGTCAGCTCGCTCGAAGACATCAGAAAATGATTCATTCTGATTAAAGCGCGACATTCCTCCCGCTACCACAACATCATTCTTCTTTTTATTTTCAATATTCTTTTTTTCAAGCTTTTTCATCAGCTTGTCTATATTCTCATAATCTATTCCCTGAGCAATTACAGAAAATTCGTCTCCGCCTATCCTGTATACAGGGCTATGTTTAAATACTTTACAGATAAGTTCGCAGCCTCGCTTTAAGTAATTGTCGCCTTCTGCATGACCTAATGTATCATTTATTTCTTTAAGGCCATTAAGGTCAAGCACAACTATTGCAAATTCAGGCACTTCTCCATCCTCTATCATACGATCCATTCGTGCCTCAATATCTACATACGCATGCTTATTCTTAACACCTGTAAGGGTATCCGTATTTGCTTCTGTTCTGGCAACGGAAAGCATATGGGCATACTCCTGCTCCCGCTTAACCTGATCATCAATATTGACAAGACCAAAAAGAAGATAATCCTGATTATTTTCACTACTGCGCACAGCTTTTAAAGATACATAAATAAGGCTATCTTTATGTATCATCCTGAAATTGAGAATATACATTCCGCTCTCTTCAATTTTGGAAAGTACCTGCTCTTTGGAAAAAGAACCAAGGAACATATCTATATCATCAACAGAGACAACCTTTTTGCATTTCCTTATCATCTTATCAAAGAAGTAGTCACCTGTTTTTGATAATCCAAAACCCTGAATATCATTCCCTTTGCTGTATTGAACATAAGAATCTGTTTCAGGATTGACAGCATAAATATTTATGAAATCACCTGATAGAGCATTGATCCTTCCGTAAGTTATTCTCTCTTCCTTGACTCTTTCAGCAGCTTCCTGATGCTTTATCTGTGCGTCAATATTATTTACACCTATGATGATATTATTTCCTCTGCTTCTGACGCGCACGATCTTCATGTGAACATAGATAGGCTTACCATTCTTAATAAGCCTGTAGGTAAGGGTAAAATGTCCCCTCTCATTAAGCCCCTTTATGATTCTTTCTTTAGTAAAAGATTCCCTGACATATTCGATATCATCTTCATATATTTGTTCCGGTATATTATTTTTTGTATCACCAAAAAAATCATCCCCGTGTCTTTCAATCCCAAAATTACCAAAGCTTTCGCTTGAAGAATACTCAGTATATTTTCCGGAGTCAAGATCTACATAATACAGAAAGATATAATCAGTTGAAAGAGCTTCTGCGATATATGCGTAAGTAAGACTGTTTTTGGATCCTGCATCTTCGGTAACACCCAGAATTACACATACAAGCGCAGCTACTTTGTTATTGGATTTATGGCTATCCTTTTTGCAAAAACATTTACCAGTGTTCCATCATCTGTAATCACGTCCATAATTACATTTTTACCATCAATCGCGCACTGACGGGCAGCATTAATAAATGTATTTCCGGGTTTATTGCCTACTTTTTCAAATAATATTTCCTTCTGATCTGTAATATTAAAATAATTTCTTTCTGCATATTCCCTGTAAGATCTGTTGCATCTAAGAAGTGACATTTTTTCATCACTTATTTCTACAACAACCATTGGAAACGTATCAAAATAATTATTCAGAGTATCACTCTTGTCTCCTGAAAATGACAGATCATACAGATTGATCTTGCCAAGCGCCTCATAGTATTCTGACTCATCGGGATTTTCAAAACCTATCTGAATTCCGAGCCTGTATCTGTTTATTATTGTTTCAAGCGGAACCGGCTGGCAGTAATAATATCCCTGAAGCTTGGTACATCCCACTTCCATCAAAAACTCTGCCTGTTCCCTTGTCTCAACGCCTTCTGCAACTGTTTCTATTCCAAGACCCAGAGCCATTCTGACTATTTCAGTAATTATGATCTTGGTCTTATCATTTTCATAGAAATTGCGCATAAACTGCATATCAAGTTTAATGGTATCAAAAGAAATCTTCTGAAGAATATCAGGAGATGAATAACCACTACCATAATCGTCCATCCAGACCTTGAATCCAAGTTCTCTGAAGCGGTCAATCTGTAGTTTCATATAATCAACATTATTGCCTATAGTACTTTCGGTAATTTCAATTGTAAGCTTACTCGGATCTAGGTTCGCTTTATCTATAAGTTTCTTTACTTCCATGACAATATCGCAGGATTCAAAATCCGAACGTGACAGATTAACAGACTGAGGTACAACATAGAGTCCTGCCTCCTTCTGTTTTTTCATCTTTTCTATTATCATTTCAGTCATGTACAGATCAAGTTTATAAACCAGTCTGCAGTCCTCAAGAACCGGGATAAAATCAGATGGCTCAAATGTACCCTTTTCTTTATCAACCCACCTTGCAAGAGCCTCTTCATCACTTACTCTGCCATTTGCAGATCTGACAATAGGCTGATAATAAATTTTTATCCAATTGTTTTCTATAGCCTTATCAAGGTTCTCAATAAAATATCTTCTGTTTTCCTCTTTGACAAGCATATCGTCATCAAAGAAGTTTATTTGATTGATATAAGTCTGCCTGTTCTTATTGCAGGCTATTCTTGCTCTGTCACAGGCTATACTGATATCTACATCGTCGCCTCTGTCTTTATATACACCTACTCTTATAGGTAAAATTTTTCCGTCGTTTACATCCTGACATGAATCCAGAAAGAGCCTTGTCGTTTTTTCTACGTCCATAGCCCTTGTATAGACAACAAAATGATCGCCACCAAATCTGGAGCAGGATTCATTTCCAAAAATGCCTACCAGGTTCCTTGCAACTGCCCTTATAAGTTTATTTCCCTCTGCAAATCCGTATTTTTGATTAAAATTTTTCATTCCGGACAGATCAATAAATAAAAGAGCGCCGTTTTCGCCTTTTCGTAAGAATTCTCTTCTGCCGGCTTCTGCAAGTTCAAAGAAATATGACATACTTGGAAGGCCTGTCAGATAATCATAATTGACCTTGTTGTATAATCTGCTTTCATGTATAACCTTATTGATGGAGCCATCGAAATCAAACAGATTATTGTCCTCATTTTCAACGTAATCGCCTTCATATGTATACCATATTATAGCCAGGCGAACTCCCTCTTCTTTGTATACATGTTTGCCATGAGCATTAATAATTATATATTTGTCCTTAATCTTTGATCTGTAAAAAACATTATACTCGCCGCCTTCTGTTGCAAAACGATAGGCAGCATCCGCTATTCTGGCAACATCATCAGGATATGTATCGCGATACATATCGTTATCCATGAGAAAATAAGCTTCCTTTCTGTCATCAAAATCAAATATATCAAGAAAGCCTTGTGACAAAGCAATAGTTACAACTCTCTTGTTGATAAACTGATACACCGCCATGGG
>Ga0247608_10007676_pt1 | contig 11011 bp, 10 predicted proteins | sample 176DNAGHGlowgp2_FD_193490 | JGI IMG/M metagenome (GOLD analysis project Ga0247608, IMG submission 193490) | Sheep rumen microbial communities from Palmerston North, Manawatu-Wanganui, New Zealand - 1766 DNA GHGlow gp2 | ecosystem: Host-associated > Mammals > Digestive system > Stomach > Rumen ... | reverse complement strand
AGTAAGCTCTACTCTTTCTGTTCTATCTTCTGATATAACTTTAGCCCCCATATCTTTTGCTAAATTATCAAATAATTCATTTACCTCTAAATCAAATTTTTGAATTAATAATTCAAGCTTATCATAACTTATATCATTGACTCCCTTTTCTATTTTATTAATTGTAGATTTAGAAGTATACCCTAATTCTTTGGCAAATTCTTCTTGACTCATCCCTTGCTCTAATCTAATTTCTTTAATTTTTTCTCCAAGCTTATTACTCATTTTTACTCTCAATCACTTTCACATTATTTTTATTAAATAATTCTTTTTCTCTATTTGCTTCTTTATTCAGTACTATTAATCTTTCCTTTTGATTAATTCCATCTTTAATCAATAATGAATTATGATATTCAAGATTAGAAAGAATTGCTAGTTCTATAGTTGAAGCATAATCTCTAATATTTCCTTTTTTATCAGGATTACTATCTTTCCATTCTTTTGCTATCATACCAAAAAGTGCAACATTTAGCATATCAGCCTCACTTGCATATATAAAAGACTTTTGAGCATCTGTTAATTCAATTGGGATTAAATATGTTTTGATTGCATCCGTATGAATAAGATAATTAATCTTAGTTAATAATCTTTTACCTTCCCATTCTATTTGTTCGCTTTCTTCTATTTTTAATCTTTGAAATTCTTTAATAATATATAACTTAACTTCAGCTGAAATCCAACTTGCGAATTCTAGTGCTATATCTCTATGAGCGAATGTTCCACCATTTTTAGTTGCTTTTGTCCTAATACCTATTGCATTATAATCATTGACCCATCTTGTTGGAGACATAGTAAAAGAATTCTTACCAGCTTCGCTCAATAGGGGGTCGAATTCGATACCTTTAAAATTTGGATTATTAATTTTCTCCCACAATCCTAAAAACTCTAAAGTAGATCTAAGCCTTAACCAGTTTTTTACAACATCCTTTGGCTCTTTTGGATTTTTTAATCTAGCTATATCGGTTAATGAAACATAATCATCATCATTAACTCCTGTAACGTTAATTATTTTATCTTTTACAACTATATTCTTCACTTTTCATACCACCTTTATAATTTAATTATACAATATCGTAGATTTTTAATCAACTTATAGTTAAAATAAAAACTATAGGAAATAATAACCTATAGTCTTACATAACAATTATTTGTGGAGCGTTCCTAAAGATAAGGAGCATACCGTCTCAACGTGCCTTGAAACAACATTCGTGATGATAAAGTGCCCATTTTCAGAAGCTGTAACTGTATGAGTGTTGGCATTTATTGTTTTAAGTTCGTTATTTGTTATTATTTCTAGTTTAAAAATGAGTTCTTCCAAACATTATAATTAGCAATTTTATCATCTGTTATTAATACTATCTTAAAAACATCCTCCTCTTTATTAAATTAATTGTAATGTACCTTTATTAAATTATAACAATTACACACTTTTGTTTCAATATCAATTACTTTAGCCCATAACAAAAAAATGTTAATAAACACTTCTTTGTGTCTACTAACATTTTATGTGAGTTTATTTATCTAAACCCGTTTTATTTATTAAATCCTTAATTGAATAATTATTTCTATCAATAAATTTAATAACAAATTCTTCGTATTCTTTTTTACTAATTATACTAGTATTTTTTGAATCATCCTTTTTATATACTGTATTACCATCTAAATCTTTTTCTACATAGCATGTAGTATTAGATTCTTTTTCGTAAAATTTAATAGTTACTTTTGTTATTTTATTATCTTCTTTATCGTATATTCTTTCATACATATCACCATTAGTATAGCTTTGGGATAAAGTATTGCCAAATACAGATCCACTAAAATTTACACCGTCATAAAATATCATCGATAAATTTGTTTTAAAATCATCTTCTGTTACTACAAATCTAAGTGTTGTATCAAAACTTTCCATACATGCCTCCATTTTAGTTATAATCTTTTTCTATATATAGCGATAAATATCTATCATCTGATTTAATATCATTTGTTATATATGCAGTAAGCCATAATTCATTTTTTCTCATTTTTAAAGCTTCTTGGATTATATCAAATTCCATATAAGCTATATTATTATTTCCGTGACAAATTAATATACAATTCTTATTATTAGTATTAATACCATCTAGTATCTTATTTAATAATTTAGGAGATAATGATTCATTGATTATATATCTATAATAATCAAATGATTTATTATTTAAAGTAGCTCTTACATCATCAGCACATAATTTAACAAATCCACTATTGTACATAGCATTTAATAAATCTAGTACTGCAAATTCATAATCATTAGAATAAATGTATGAATTATATCCTTCAATTTTATTATTAAATTTATCATCAACGAATTGAATATAGAATTGATATTTATCCTTCCTATCTACTTTTATATTCTCACATACTAAATTAAATAATCCTGTTCCATAATTTCCAGCATCTAAAGACCTATTAAATTCTAATTCTTTTATTTTATTTAATAATTCCTTATTTGTAGTGTAAACTTTCGCATTACTAGAGTTATCTAATTCACTTAAATCATCAATCATTATTAACCTCCTTACTAATACTATTAGTAATTTAAGATAAGCATCTAAAATCTAAATGTTATTATTGGTCTTAAATCATCTAAACCTAATTGTAATAACCTATTTGTTTCATCAATATCTATTTGTTTAATTTTTGAAATCTCATCTAGACTAATACCTTCTAAATAGGCTAATTTCAACACTTCATATGACTCTTTATTAATTGCTTCTATTTCAGTATCAGATAAAGATTTTAATAGTTCAGCAACCTTATCATCATCTGACAATACTCTACATTGAATATATTGATCTAAAATATAATTATTAGTTAAACAAATATCATCTTTATCAGGATTAATAATTATACCATCGAATTCATTACCATGCATAAAAGATATTCTAACTATATCATTAAAATTAAATACATATTTTGTATAAAAGTTATTAGGCATATCTTTTGCTTCTAGATATATACAAATATACTCTTTATCAAAAATCTTCTTTGTGATTAACTTACGATATATTATTGGTTCACCAGTTCCTTCAGCATTTAAATAATTCTCAGTAACAAGCTCCTTCATAATTACATCTGAATTAGATAATAAATCAAATGGCAGATTAGTATTATTATTCAATGAATCTTTTAGCTTATCCAATAACTCTTGATTATCTAAATCATTCATATCCTTATTTGATGCAATGAACTCAGTATTAACCTTCATTATTACGCTTCCGATATCATATTCATCAAGAGGCAAAGTATAACTATTAAAATTAGTTTTTTTAGTTATATTTCCAATATAATATCTATCTCTAAAGAAAAAAACAATTTGATCACCTATATTAATTCTTTCTGATGCAAATTTAGGAAATTTAATGAATCCTTGATTTAAAATATAATAATCAAATGGTTCATTTCTTAATTCATCTAATAAATCATTAGATAAATATAATAATCTTTTCGCATTTTTATCGCTAAAAAAATGCTCATCAGTATCTTCTAAAAGATTTTTGAATTGATTTAAACAGTAGTTATAATCCTCTATTTCAAATGGAGTATGTACCAAATTAACACTCATATTATCACTAACTTCTGCTATATATGATAATACACCATCATAATATCCAAGGTATGATGAAACTATTTCATTACCACTAAAAGGATCAAATGAATTTACCAATGACTCTAATGCTTTAATTCTTGATAGTGCAACTATTCGAGGATCAAGACCATTTTCTAATGAAACAATTTTTTCTTTTAACATAGCAGGTGTAAAAGCACATGTAATATAAGTATCAGGAACAATATTTCCAAAATTAGATGTTGCTTTAGGGAATTCATTTAAATAATCAATACAGTTTGGTATATTATCTAGTTTAACCATAAATCTCTTATCCATATCGTGATAAAGTGTTGGATATGGATTATAATTTGTTTCACCACAATTTGGACATACAAATTCAAATATAGTTTGCTCACCCATATCCACAAATTTTTTTCTTAATTCTGGATTCAACGTTACATTTACTGATTCCCATACATCAACTTCAAATTTATAACTACAGTAATCACACGTGCATATATCCTTTATACATTTTGACATTATTAATCACTTCACTTTCTAATTTAATTTTCATATACCTTTTTAATCTAATTCACACGGAAAATCCTTTTTGATTTTTTCCCACTCTAATTCAAATTTTTTATCGATAGTAGCTAGTGCTCTTTTATACTTATTTTTTAACTTAGTTATATCAACCAATCCGCTATAATAATTTATTATTTTTTTTGTACTTCCGTTTTCGAATCTTCTTAAACCAAACAAACACTGGGAATACGTATTTGATACTGACCATATTTTAGAAAAATAATATGTCAGTTTATTTGTTAATTCTATATATTCATTTGCCAAATCAATAATTTCATCTGCTGAATAATTATCTTCATCGCCGTAAATATCTACATATTCAGACGCTATCGAACTAATTAATTCATCTGTCATATAATCATTATATGGTTTAAATAAATCCATAGCTTTTTCTGCAAAATCTCCTGATCTTAAAATAGCAGCTTTAGTATCGGATTCATTATCAAATAATAAAAATATCATTTTTCTAAAAACTTTAAATCTAATACTAATATTTTTTATATCATTTTTAATTTCAGTAACAAATTCATTTTTTTGAATATCATTTAATCCCTCATAATATTCAATTAAATCATTCTTGTTATTAAATTCATAATACATAATAAAACATCCCCTTTCTTATTTTCCAACTAATATTAATTTTCAATGTACTATTTAAATCATTATAACATAAATAAAGACAAAACTACTACATATAATCAGTATTATTTCCGATGCAATCAATTTAGATGACAAATCTTTTTATAATATTTATGTGAAATAACAACTTCATTGAATTCAAATATGTTCATCTATCTTACTAACAAAGTCAATATAATTATCATTTGAATCCTTATAGAATGCTCTGATTTTATCCAAATCGGGACATTCTATAAAGAATTAAATATTTGAATATTTTTATATTATTTAAAGAAGGGTACAGTAATCATGTTTAATGAATTCTAATCCTAAGGATTAAACTCAATATCAATTAAATTGATAATATTCCCCCTGTTATCCATGAAGATTTAGATAAATAGAATTTTATTCTTCTTTATCTTTATTGCTAAAATAGCAATTACTAATTTTACAAGCCACTGTATTCGTGGATAACATTAAATACCAAACATGATTACTGCTGGTGGTTTGAGATTCCACCAATCATAAATAATAAATAATAAAATAAAAATAATTTGTTATTAGTTTGCTGTATGTGGCTTTATTTAGTTTTTTTATTTACTAACATTCACTAGCCGCTAAATATGTTAGTAAATTAATAAAATAGTGATTGATCTAAATATAGATTGCTGTAGGCGGCTCTAGCCACTAATAATAAAATCATAAAATAAGGTATATGATTGCTGTATGTGGCTTATGCCAGAGCCTCTATAGAGAGGCTTCTAGCATGTTTATGTACGGAGTTAGCATTTCTAGCATTGAGCTATATGGAGTAAACTCCTCTGCATTTAGTATACTGCCAACTAGGTTAGTGGAAAATCCACTAATCATTATGCAGTCTTGGTCGTGTTTTGTTGCTGGTAACCCACGCGTATAGGCTGCTACATTCCAAAACACTATTTTAGGCAATTTATAGCCCTTTTCTTCAAACGCTTCCTTCCAACCATGGAAGTTTGTTCCATTCTTTGAGTATACACCCTGGTCGAACTCCATGTCAGAGATTATTATTATTTCCTCTGGCATTTCCTCCTCTGGTATGTTTTCTTCAACTGCACTTTCAAGCAATAGCTCAAAGGCTTTGTCTATGTCAGTATTTGCACATATTGGCTTGATGTTATGCACCTTGTTAATTATTGTTTTACCTTCTACCTTCACAAGCTCTGGCCTTGATGAGAAGGTAAGGAAGCGGTTATGGAAGTAACCCTTATTACGCTCTGCTGTGTATATGGCAAGGCCAATTGAATTTGCAAGCGGTAAGCAATTCATTGTTTCCATTGAGCCTGATGCGTCAGCCATTACTAGTATGTTTTTGTAGTTTTCTCCAACAACATTCTTTTGGTTATTCCACATTAGGTCATACAATTTCTTTTCTTCTTTAGTTGGACGTTCTGTTAGTATTTTTTGTACTATTTCGTAACAGAACAAACCTTCTGTATTTATTTTTTTCTCTCCCTTCTTTACAGACTCTAAGTATTCATTGTATTTTTCATACATGTTTTTATTGAAGGCATTTCTATACTTTAGCATTGCTTTAGTTGGAACTGCTTCGAAGTTTACCTTTTCGTATTCCTTGAAGGTTAAGTCCCTTTCAACAATTGCTATTTTTTCTCTTAGAGTACTAAGCATTTTTCTGTATTCCTTTTCATTCATACCTAACTTATTCATTAGGTATTTAGCAACTGGATTGTTTTTACCATGTGTTCTATGCGATGGCAACCATTTACATAGAAGTGATGGTCTTTCTGCTTTTAGGTCACTTTCCAATTGTTCTCTTATTAGATCAATGACCTCATTTTCTATTTTTGTATTCAAACCAACTAGTATGTAGTCGTATCTACCTAGCTTACTGATGAAAGGTAGAACCTTTAGTGCTAACTCAGCATTTGAGTTACATAGACTACCAAACATTGTTTTGAACAGTCTTCTTTCGCCCTTACCACCTCTTATGTCTAGTGTATATAAGAGATTAGCAAGAGCTAATACTTCGTTTTCATTTATTGCTGCATTGAATTTAGCAACAATTTCGTTTTCGCCATTGTATCTACTTAATCCAGCAAACACATCTAAATTGGCGTCATAGCTTGTTGAGTAATACAAACCACCTTTAGTATTTTCAACTAAACTATTTTGTTCTAATTTCTCTATTAGCGACATTTTCTTTTCCTCCGTTATTCTTTTTATAGAAATTAGAACAGCTTAGTCTAATTTCTATAGTTTTTTCTTATATACTAAGAATGAGTTAAATATATTAGCTGTGTTACAATCATTCTTAGGCTTTGGTATTCTAATTCTTACCCAATTCAACTTTGAATTTTCGAATTTCATTTTGTAATACACTTCTTCAATAGATTCATTAATACATTCATGATCTACCTTTCTTAAGAATCATGCATTACAACTGAAATATTTTTCCTCCTTCCTTTAATTTACAATTCCATTATAACTGATTGGATTTTCTACTTTAGGGTAGTTATTTACCCCATTTGTTATTTTGTTTTTGTAATCTTTGTTGATTACAACTACATTATAACCGATTGAAATTTCTGCTTTGGGGTAGTTATTTACCCTAAATTTATGTTCCATAGCTAACTTTCATTAAGTCAACAATCTTATAAATCATATTTGATGATAAATCCTCAGATAAAACCTTAGATCTTGCAAGAGCTCTATCTAATATTTCAATTGAAACATCAGGATTTGTAGCATTAGGTATTTCCTTTGATTCTTCTAATATTAGTTCTAATAACGAATCATCAATTTCATTATTTGAAAAATTCTTTAAAACTTGAATTACAGAAGCATCATTTAAAATAGGTATAAAGAGTGGAGATAATCTTCTCATGGTCGCATTATCCTTTTTAATTGATGAATTAAATTCCTTTATTGTTGTAGCGCCTATAACAATAATATTATCATCAGTCAAATATGTTTTCATAAAATCAGATACTAAGCTTTCATTTATTGAATATGAATTTGCAATCAAATGTATTTCATCAATAAATAATATTATTTTCTTTTTATATTTTTTATTGAATTCTAATACGTCATTAAATATTGATGTAATTCTTTCTTCCATTGTTCCTCTAAATGCTGTGCCCGAAACTAATTCACCAATAGTAAACCCTAATACAAAATAATGACCCTTTACCATTTCAGAAAATGATTCAACTATTGCTGTTTTACCACAACCAGCTTCTCCTATTAAAATAGTATTTTTCATTCTTATCTTATTTATACTTATTAATAGTTCTTCTATAATGTCATCTCTTCCAATTAAATTAATAGGTCTACCAAATCTTTTAAGAATTGAGTTATTACATATTAATTCATTCAGTTTCATTTCTTCTAAGCTCATTAGCTTGGCAGATTTCATTTCCTTATAATCTACTGGAAGATCTTCGATTTTTTCAAGTTTTACATTTGTCACCTGAAATGGTTTATCCTTATCTTCAACCTTAACAAAATCACCAATTTTAATTACATCATCACAGATATATGAATATTCCTTACTATATTTACTAAATTTAACTGTTATTATTTGTACTAAGCCTGATTCTTGCATAAAACACCTTCTTTCTGTATAAATTTAATTATTTACATCTTGTTTGACCTTACAAAATTAGTTTGAGTAATCTTTTTTGATTACGACTACATTATAAATGATTGAAATTCCTGTTTTAGGGTAATAATTTACCCTTTTTTCTTATTAAATATTATGAACAAAGTAGTTTACTAAAAATTGGCAAAAGAAAAAACTTGAATATATTTCTATACTCAAGTTCATATCTATTAAGCAAATATGTTATCACTATCACCAAATATTAAGTCATGTACTACTTCATCAATATCGTAAAAATACTTTTCAACATCATCATAATCAACCATAAAACCATTATTATTTATCATAAAATTAAATATTTCATAATCTACATTTTCTTCACTAATAGGATTAAATGTATAACTAAATAATGTCATTAATTGAATAGTTTGTGTGAAATTTAATTTAAGTGCAATTGCCATTCTAAAAACTTCGCATTTGGTAACCTTACGTTTTCCTGATTTTATATTTTTTATAGTATCATTATATTTTGTAGGAATCTTTTTACCACTAGTCTCATATTTCTCATAACCTTCATATGTACCAAAAATATATGTAATTCTATTAGTTTCCATTAAGCCCTTAGCACGTCTATATAACGAAACAAAATCAATAGGCCTCTCTACATCATTTATATCAAATTCATCTTCTTTACGATAAAGCATAGCTATTAATGCATTAACATTTTGAATTTGATTTCTTGGTTCATCATCAATGTCGAAACAGCAATCTTTAATTCCAAATGAAGTTATTGAATCATCATTATATTGATCATAAAATACAAATTTATCTTTTTCACTATAAATTTGATTTATATTAATATGATATTTTTCCATTTTGGTTGTACTAAAAGTAATTGATACAATATTAATTTTAATACCATCTTTATATTGATATTTAAACAATGTATCATCCAATACTTCACGAACATCATCTTTACTATAACCATTATCACCAATTCCAAAATATGGTATTGCTATAGATTCATATCCTTTAGATAAAGCTAAATCAATTACCTTTTCATAGGCTAGTTTAAGCTTCTTATTATCCAAATCATCCTTCTTAAACGGCATAACAATATGTATTATATTTTTAGATGGCAAATCACCCGCATCAGTTAGAAACGTATCAAAAATATTTGCTAAAGTATTATTTTTTAATATATCGTCAATTTCTTTAGAATGAGCATTTTCAACTATAGAACTACAAATATTTCCAAAATCTTCTGTTTTAGGTCCAATTGGATTTACAATACATTCACACTTACAGTCAATAATGTTCATGAATCTAGTAGCAAGATTAACATTAGGGTTTTCTATTGCTAATGCTAGTACCTTAGATGTAGCATTTGTTTCATTTTCATTAACATCTAATACTTCATAAACATATACTGGCTGATCAGTACCTTCAACGTATACTACGTCGCCTTCTTCTATTTTTTCATCTGAACAAAGATAATCATAAAGCTTACCATTCGAACGAAATTTTATTCTTGCTATTCTCATAAATTGAAAATCACCTCGTTATTAAAATAATTGTAATCTATTTTTGTTATATTATAACAATTACATACTTTCCTTTCAATATAATTAGGGATTTGGCACAATATGCGAAGTAAACAAAAATGGTTGACTAGAAATCTAATCAATCATTTATTATAATTTATCACTATTATTTTTTATAAAAAATTATTTTAATATTTCAATATCACTCAACATAATATCTGAAGGATTTTTACCATCAACAGTTCTTGCTATCAAATAATTCATATTTTCTTTTGATTTATAAATAATAAAATTTGTATTATTAATGGTTATATTTTCTATTATTGGAGCTCCACCTAACAAAGGTAAACATCTACCTGATAACTCAGATAAAATCATATCTAATAATCTGAAACAATCATCATCATCCTTATAATAAAGCATTGTTATTGACTCAGTACTTGGTTTACCAAACATAGAACATAATTTATCAAAATACTTGTCAATATCTGTACCAACGTTCATTTCTAAAACTATTCTACTATCGTCAAATTGCTTAGCAACTTGAATACAACCAATCGTAGAATCATCATATACTTCATAAAAATAACAATAACTATCTAAACGATGTCCATGAAATAACACACATATACATTTTACATCCAAGTTTTCCAATTCTTCATCATCAAACACAATAAATGTAGCACGAATTCTTTTTTCCGGATTATATTTAAATACCAAATGATAATCCGGATGTTCACCCATTGAATCCAATACTAATTTTGTCTGCTTTTCTAGATTAAATTGATTGTAAAATGGTGCAGGCTTATAGCAAAACAAAGGTAAAAAATCCTCATTACAAAATTTAAAATTTTTAGTCATAATATTCCTCCTTATTATTAGATTAGTCGTAATGTTTCTTTTTTATATTATAACAATTACTACTTTTTCTTTCAATATCGTTTAACTCTAGGCGTTCAATTAACATAGTATATAAACAAAAAAGACCTTTGATTATAAAATCAAAAGTCTAAATTATTTTAATACTTATCTTCTTTTGTT
>Ga0247608_10007673_pt1 | contig 11012 bp, 17 predicted proteins | sample 176DNAGHGlowgp2_FD_193490 | JGI IMG/M metagenome (GOLD analysis project Ga0247608, IMG submission 193490) | Sheep rumen microbial communities from Palmerston North, Manawatu-Wanganui, New Zealand - 1766 DNA GHGlow gp2 | ecosystem: Host-associated > Mammals > Digestive system > Stomach > Rumen ... | reverse complement strand
AGCATTAGTTATTTGTGGTTTATTTGCTGTAGGATATAATTTTATATTTCACATATTTCCTAAAGTACAATTATTACAAAACTTAGTATTATTAGGATTTTTAATAAATATTGGAGTAGTAATATTACTATTATTATCATACTCTAAAAAGTTTACTGAAAAGATTTGTAATATAACAATAAATCTTAGTAAAAAATTAAAACGTGAAACAAAAGAAGAAGAGATTAGACAAAAGTTTGAAGATTATCATAAAGGTTTTAATGAACTAATTAGTAGAAAAAGATTATTAATTGGCGGTATATTATTAAATATGGCAAGTCTTTTATGTCTATATAGCGTTCCATATTTTGTACTATTAGGCATGGGTGATGGAAGTAAAATGACACTAGTAGAAACAATAGTATCTTCTGCCTATGTATATTTAATAGGAGCATTTGTTCCAATTCCTGGAGCAAGTGGAGGAATAGAGTATGGATTTACTCAATTCTTTGGTAACTTCTTAGAAGGAAGTATAATTTCAGCAATGTTAATTGTATGGAGATTCTTAACATACTATCTAGGAGTTATCATTGGAGGAATACTATTTAACATTCGTGAAAGGGTGAAAAAATGAGAATAGGAATATTTACAGAAACATATACTCCATATATTAGTGGATTAGTCACAAGTGAAGTTATGTTAAAAAATGCTCTTGAAAAGCAAGGACATGAAGTATATGTTGTAACAGCAAATCTAGAAACATTTAAATATGAATATAATCCTGTAGAAAGAGTATTAAAAATTCCAGGATTAAAAACAGGAATATATGATTCTCGTCTTACAAGTGTTTATCCAATAAGAGCAGTAAATATTATTAGAGGATGGAAACTAGATGTAATTCATTCTCAAACAGAGTTTGCTATAGGAACTTTTGCAAGAATATTCGCAAAACAATACAATATTCCATTAGTTCATACTTATCATACTTTATATGAAGATTATGTACACTACATTACTAAAGGATACTTTAATAGATCTAGTAAAAAGATTGTAGAGTACTTATCAAAGTTCTATTGTGAAACAACCGCAACAGAACTAATAGTTCCAACAAACAAAATATATAAATTATTTAAAGAAAAATATAACTTTGAAAAAAATATTCATATTATTCCAACTGGAATAGAAGTAGAAAGATTCTATAAAGAAAATCAAAATCAAAAAGAAATAGACAATTTAAGAAAAACTTTAGGAATCTCAAAAAAAGATTTTACTATTCTTTTTGTTGGACGTTTAGCAGAAGAAAAAAATGTAGAATTCTTAATTCATTCACATAGTGAATTATTAAAGAAGCATAGCAATATGAAATTAATAATAGTTGGAGATGGACCTGATAAAGAAAAATATGAAGATTATACTAAAGAACTAGGAATAGAGAAAAATGTAATCTTCACAGGAAAAGCTGCATGGGGAGATATGCCATACTATTATCATGTAGCAGATGTCTTCGCAACAGCATCTAAAACAGAAACTCAAGGATTAACTGTAATAGAAGCAATGGCTGCAAATACTATTCCAGTATGTATGAGAGATGAAGCATTCCAAAGCATGGTTACAGAAGATTTAAATGGTCTATTCTTTGAAACAGAAGAAGAATATCAAGAAAAAATATTATTCTTATATGAAAATAAAAAAGAATTAGAAAAATTTGATAAACAAGCAAGAATTCAAGCTGAACACTATAGTTCAAAAAGTTATGCAGATCGTGTTTTAGAAGTTTATCAAAGAGCAATCAAAGAAAAACAATCAGAAAATAGATATGGAATATTATCAAAGATAATAAAGAAAGTAAAGGAGATATGGAAATGATAGTTGCCTTAAATAATAAAAGTAATTTAGATAGAGATGCATTTTTAGCATATCAAGAGGAGTTAAGAAAAATAGAAGCAGATTCTAAACTAATACTTTGTCCAACATACTTAAATGTTAACTTAGTAGACTTAACTAATATTCATCACGGAGCACAAAATGTAAGTTGTACAAATAATGGAGCATTTACTGGAGAAGTATCTGCAAAAGATTTAAAAAGTTCTAATGTAGAATACTGTATCATTGGTCATAGTGAAAGAAGAGAATATCAAAGAGAATCTCTAAGTGAAGTACATGAAAAACTAATGAGACTATTAGAAAATGATATTACACCAATTCTATGTATTGGTGAGACTAAAGAACAAAGAGAAAATGGTAAAGTAGAAAGCATCTTAAAAGAAGAATTAGAAACTGCAATTGAAGGCTTAACAGAAGAAGATAAAAATAGATTAATAATTGCTTATGAACCTATTTGGTCTATTGGAACAGGTATAATTCCAACTATAGAAGAAATAGAAGAAGTATTTAAATTTATTAAAACTATTCTACCTAACTCAACAATTCTATATGGTGGAAGTGCTAACGAGAAAAACATTGATATTTTAAAGACTTCTCCATTAATAGAAGGATATTTACTTGGAGGACTAAGTCTAAAACCAGTAGAATTACAAACATTTATTAATAAATTAGAGAATAAATAAGGCATCGACAAAAGATGTCTTATTTTTCTCTTTCACTTTTTTCCGACATATTATATAATGATAATTGCGTGATATATGATTCGAGGATTTAGTGAATAAAATCAAACTATTAGTAGTAGATGACAACGAGTCATTATTAAAAGACATCAAAAATCATTTTAAAGAAAAGAAAGATATTGATGTAGTCGCAGAAGCCTTGAATGGAGAGGAAGCAATTGAAATCATAAAAACAAGAAAAGATGATTTCGACGGTATATTATTAGATATAGTAATGCCTAAAAAAGATGGTATTGAAGTTCTAAAATATATGAAAGAAAATAATATCTTCAAACGAGTAATAGTAATAACTGCGTGTAACTCCCAAAAAATAATTAAAAAAGTATCTGAACTTGAAGTAGATTATTTACTTCTAAAACCATTTGAAATGGAAACATTAGAAACAAAAGTAAGAGATAATATAATAGATAATACTGATAGTAGTGGAGGGTTAGACATTCATGATAATAATCTTCAAGTATCTATTACCAAAACACTACATGAATTAGGAGTACCATCACATATAAAAGGATATCAATATATTAGAGAAGGGATTTCTATGATATATAATAAACCTAGCATTGTTGGAGGAATAACTAAAGAACTATATCCGGCAATAGCCGCAAGATTTAATTCAACAACATCTAGAGTAGAGCGAGCAATACGTCATGCAATAGAAGTAAGTTGGAATAGAGCAAACTGGGAATTTATGGAAGATATCTTTGGTTATAGTGTAGATATAGATAAAGCAAAACCAACCAATTCAGAGTTCATTGTAACTATTGCTGATAAGATAAGATTAGAATATAGGAAACCATTATTGAGCACATAAGACTACTTTTAGTCTTTTTTATTGACAAAAAATAGATATAAAAGTATACTTATTATAGAAAATATGTGAGGTGACAACAATTTATGGAACGAAAAATAGAAGAATTCTTTAAAAAATGGAAAAATGATATTATTAGAAAACCAATGGTATTATATGGACCAAAACAAATTGGTAAGACATTCTCAGCATTAGCATTTGGAAAAAAGTACTATAAGAATGTTGTATACTTTAACACTGATAATAATAAAGATTTATTAGACTTATTTGAAAAAGAAAAATCAACAGAAAAGATCATTTTAAAATTATCTTTAGATATTGGAGAAACAATTTTAAAAGAAGATACTTTAATTATTTTAGATAATGTAAATAATATAGAGTTTGTTAAAGGACTAAAACTATTTGGTAGTGAACATAGTGATTATCATATCATTGCAATAACTTCTCGTAGAGAAAACTTAGACTCTTTTAAAGGAGAAGATCTACAGTTTAAAGGTATGAGTGCAATGGACTTTGAAGAATACCTTTGGGCACATAATGAAAAGAATCTTGCAAACTTAATACATGAATCATATACAAAAAGAAAAACATGTCCGTTCCATAAAGTAGCATTAGAATACTTCCAAAACTATTTAGCAGTAGGTGGAATGCCTGAAGTAATTCAAGCAGAACTAGATGGTAAAGGAGAATATGAACTAGAAGCAATAAAACAAAAAATATTAGATATTTATAAAAAAGAAGTTGCCATAAATACAACTTTAATAGATATTCCAAGAGGCTTAGAAGTAATAGACTCTATTCCAGAACAATTAAAGAAAGATAATAAAAAGTTCCAATATGGAACAATGGGTACTGGTAAAAGAGCAAAAGAGTACGATGGAGCGATTAATTATTTAGTAAACAATCAATTAGTATATCGTAGTAATAAATTAAAAAGTGTTAAATCTCCACTTACTTCTTGTAAAGATAAAGATAGCTTTAAACTATATGCAGTTGATACTGGACTTTTATATACAATGTTACATTTAAATTACAAAAAAGTACAAACAGATGAAAACATAAAAGAAACACTATATGAAAATATGATTGCAAAATCCCTTGTAGAAAATGGATACTCACTATTCTACTATCAGTCTGAAGGAAAAGCAGAAGTAAACTTTGTAGTACAAAATAGAATGGGTCAAATTCTACCAATTGAAATTACTACAAAGACTAACTCTAAAGCAAAATCTCTATCAGTATTTATGAAGAAGTTTACCGTACCACTTGCATTTAGAATTACAGAAAATAACTTCCAAACAAAGAAAGATATTAGATATATTCCAATATATGCAGTATTCTGTATAGATAATAATAAAATATAAGACATTGTAACAAATGTCTTTTTTTGTTATAATAATGAAGTAACCGGGAGGTTGTATTATGGATCAAGAAACAAAGAAACAAATAAAAAGATGGAAAAATCTAAAATTAGTTGGAGATATATTAACAGGAGTAGGTGGAACAGGCTTTATTGGTAGTGTATTATCACCATTTGATTTTGAAGGACCAATTATTGAGATTATGACTGGTACAATTGCTTTAGGTGGATTAATAATGAAAAAAGTTTCAAATAACAACATAGAAGAGTTAAAAGGTGGAGAATTTGTTGATTGGAACAATGAAGACAATAAAGAACTTGCACATATTGCAAAGAATATTGAAGACACTACAAAGAAAAGAGAAGAAAAGAAGAGAGCAAAATAAGACTTATTGGGAAACTAATAAGTTTTTTTGTTAGTTTTACGTAATTTAAATAAAAAAAATTATCAAAAAAAATAGAAAAAAGTTGTTGATTTATTGATATTACTATGTTAAAATTAATTACGTGTGACTGCTTAGATGTGCGAGGTTGTCGATACACCAGGGTAAGTTGATAATTATTTTCAAAGAAAATGTTAAAAACGTACTTTTTGGGGTCGGGTTATTCGTACGGAGCAAGTCTATACTAGATATAGGCGAAGGGAGGATTTCAAATGTCAACAGAAAAGATTCGTATTAGAATTAAAGCATACGATCACAGAGTTTTAGATAATGCAGCAAAGAAAATCGTTGAAACTGTTAAGAGATCTGGTGGAAATATTTCTGGTCCAGTACCACTTCCAACAGAAATCGAAAAGTTCACAATTTTAAGAGCTGTACACAAATACAAAGATTCTCGTGAACAATTCGAAATGCGTACACACAAAAGATTGATTGATGTTAAAAATCCAAGCAAGGAAACTATTGATGCGTTAGCACATTTAGATTTACCAAGCGGAGTAGACATCGAAATAAAAACAAAATAATGGAGGAAAATTAAATGAAAGGAATCTTAGGTAAGAAAGTCGGAATGACTCAAGTTTTCACAAAAGAAGGAAAACTTATCCCAGTTACTGTTATTGAAGTAGAACCAAACGTTATTACTCAAATCAAAACAGTAGAAAAAGATGGTTATGATGCAATTCAACTTGCTACTGAAACAATAAGAGAAAAATCAAGTAACAAAGCTGAAGTTGGTCATACAAAGAAAGCTAACACAACACCTAAGCGCTTCTTAAGAGAAATTAGAGGAGTTAATGTTAATGATTACACTTTAGGTCAAACAATCGGTGTAGACATTTTCGAAGCTGGAGAAATCGTTGATGTTACAGGAACTTCTAAAGGTAAAGGGTTCCAAGGTGTTATTAAACGCCACAACCAACATATCGGTCCTAAAGGACATGGTTCACAATACCACAGAGGTGTTGGTTCATTAGGTACATTATTACCAATGCATGTTTTAAAAGGTAAAAAGATGCCTGGACAAATGGGTAATGTACAAAGAACAGTTCAAAATCTTGAAATTGTATCAATTGATACAGAAAACAGTGTAATTTTAGTTAAAGGTAATGTTCCTGGTGCAAAGAAATCATTAGTAATGATTCGTACTGCAGTAAAAAAACCAAATGATAAAAACGATGCAGCAAATTTAATTACTTATGCAGAAGCAGTTAAAGCTGAAGAAGTAGTTGAAGAAGCTGTTGAAGAAACACCTGCTGAAGAAGCAACTGAGGAATAATCATCACAGTATATTAATAACTAAAAATAATACATAGTGATGAAAGGAGGAATCGTAGATGAAAAAAGTAGAACTTTTAAATCTAAAAGGTGAAAAAGTAAAGGACATTAATTTAAATGAAGAAATATTTGGAATTACACCAAACAATAATGTTTTAAACGATGCAATCATTTTAACAATGGCATCATTAAGACAAGGAACACATAAAACTAAAAACCGTTCAGAAGTTTCTGGTGGTGGAAGAAAACCATGGAGACAAAAAGGAACTGGACATGCACGTCAAGGTTCAATTAGAGCCGTTCAATGGGTAGGTGGAGGACGTTATGGAACTCCAGTACCTAGAGACTATAGCAAAAAACAAAATAGAAAAGAAAGACAATTAGCATTACGTACTGCATTAACTGAAAAAGTAGATGCAAAAGAATTATTAGTAATTGATAAATTAGAAGTTAAGTCACCAAAGACTAAAGAAATGTTAGAAGTACTTAACACATTAAAGATTGCTGATAAGAAAGTATTATTAGTTGTTAAAGAATTTGATGATAACATCATCTTAGCATCTAGAAATGTTCAAAACCTAGTATTAATCTTAGCTGATGAAATCAATGTATTAGATATCGTTGGTACAGATGTTATGGTTATGACAGAAGATGCATTAAAATATGTTGAGGAGGTGCTTAAATAATGAAAGATACTAAGTATTTAGAAATAATCAAAGCACCAGTTGTAACTGAAAAATCAGAGACAGCAAAACAAGAAGGAAAATATACTTTTAAAGTTGATCCAAAAGCTAACAAAATTGAAATCAAAGAAGCTATTGAAAAATGCTTCAATGTAAAAGTAACTTCTATTAGAACAATCAATGTTAAACCAAAGAAGAGAAGAGTTGGACGTTACTATGGATTAACTAATCGTACAAAGAAAGCAATTGTTACTTTAGCAGAAGGACAAACAATTGATCTTGGTTAGAAGGAGGAAAATTTATGGCAATTAGAAATTATAAACCTACTACACCAGGACGTAGAAAAATGAGTGCTTTAGTAAATGAAGAAATTACAGCAAGTACTCCTGAAAAATCTCTTACAGTTACTATGAAGAAAAATAGTGGCCGTAATAATCAAGGTAAGATAACAGTACGTCATCAAGGTGGCGGAGTAAAGAGAAGATATCGTATTATTGATTTCAAAAGAAATAAGGCAAACGTTCCTGGATCAGTAGTTAGTATTGAATATGATCCAAACAGAACTGCAAACATAGCTTTAATTAGTTATGCAGATGGAGAAAAAAGATACATAATTGCTCCTAAAGGTTTAACTGTTAATGATACAGTTGTATCTGGAGAAAATGTTGATATCAAAGTTGGTAACGCATTACCAATCGCAAACATTCCAGTTGGTACTATGATTCATAATATTGAATTACGTCCTGGAAAAGGTGGAGAATTAGCAAGATCTGCTGGATCTTCAGCTCAAATCTTAGGTCGTGAAGACAATTATGTTATGGTTCGTTTATCAAGTGGTGAACAAAGAAAAGTTTTAGGAACATGTATGGCAACAGTAGGAGTTGTAGGAAACGAAGACTCTTCACTTGTAAAAATTGGAAAAGCTGGACGTAAACGTTTAATGGGTATTCGCCCAACTGTTCGTGGTTCAGTTATGAATCCAAATGATCACCCACATGGTGGTGGTGAAGGACGTGCTCCAGTAGGACGTAAAGCACCAATGACACCTTGGGGTAAACCTGCACTTGGATTAAAGACACGTAAGAAAAAACAATCTGACAAGTTCATAGTACGTCGTCGTAATGGTAAATAGGATAAGGAAAGGATGATTAAGATATGGCAAGAAGTTTAAAAAAGGGACCATATGTATTCGATAGATTACTTAAAAAGGTTCAAGAATTAAATAAAAATGGAAAAAAAGAAGTCATTAAAACATGGTCACGCCGTTCCACTATTTTCCCTGATTTTATTGGACACACATTCGCTGTTCACAATGGAAAAGAATTTATTCCAGTTTATGTAACAGAAGATATGGTTGGACATAAATTAGGAGAATTTGCATTAACACGTAAATTTGGTGGACATGGTACAGATAAGAAATAATAAAAATGACTAGGAGGGTAAATATATGGAAGCAAAAGCAGTTGCTAAGGGACTAAGAGTTTCTCCAATCAGAGCAAGACTTGTTTCTGATATGATTAGAGGAAAAAATGTTCAAGAAGCATTAACCATATTAAATAATGTTAATAATAAGTCAGCTAGACTTACACTAAAAGTATTAAACTCTGCTATCGCTAACGCTGTTAATAATAATGGTGCAGATCAAAACGCATTATATGTTAAGGAAGCAAGAGTTGATGCTGGTCCTGTTATGAAACGTCACTTTTTTGATTCACGTTCACACATAGGACATAAAAATCATAGAACTAGTCACATTAATATCACAGTGGCTACAAAAAACTAATAAGGAGGTAACGAAGGATGGGACAAAAGGTAAATCCTAATGGACTAAGACTTGGTATCAATAAAGACTGGCAAGCAAAATGGTACAGCAATAAACAAGATTTCGCTAAGAACTTAAATAAAGATATTGAAATCCGTAATTACTTAGAGAAAACTTTAAAGAATGCTGGTATCGCTAAAGTTGAAATTGAAAGAAATGCTAAGAAAACAGAAGTTGTTATCCACACATCTAAGCCTGGTGTTATGATCGGACATGGTGGAGAAGAAATTGAAAAATTAAAGAAACAACTATCTAGTATTGCTGATGAGAATGTTCAAATCTCAATCGTTGATATTAAAAATGCAGATTTAAATGCAGATTTAGTTGCTGAGTCAATTGCAAATCAAATCACTAACAGAGCTTCATTCCGTATGGCTCAAAAACGTGCAATTAGAAATGCAATGAAAGCAGGAGCTAAAGGAATTAAGACAAGTGTATCTGGACGTTTAGGTGGAGCAGATATGGCTCGTAGCGAAGGTTACACTGAAGGAACTATTCCTCTACATACATTAAGAGCAGATGTTGATTATGCAACAGCAGAAGCTGATACAACATTTGGAAAAATTGGTGTAAAGGTATGGATCTATAAAGGAGAAATCCTAAATAAAAAGAACAAAACAGAAAACACTAAGGGAGGTAATTAATTATGTTAATACCGTCAAGAACTAAATATCGTCGTGTTCATAGATTACCTCACGAAGGTAGATCACGCGGAAACAGAGAATTAAGTTTTGGTGAATATGGACTACAAGCAAAAGAAGGAGCTTGGATTACAGCTAACCAAATCGAAGCAGCACGTATTGCAATGACTCGTTACATGAAGCGTGGAGGAAGAGTTTGGATTAATATCTTCCCACATATGCCTTTAACTAAAAAACCTATCGGAACTCGTCAAGGTAAAGGTAAAGGTAATGTTGAAGGATGGGTAGCAGTTGTTAAAGAAGGAAAGATAATGTTCGAAATCGCTGATGTTGATGAAGCAACAGCAAGAGAAGCATTAAGACTTGCTTCACACAAACTACCAATCGCAACAAAGTTTGTTAAAAAAGAAGATGGTGGTGAATTAAATGAAGGTTAAAGAGATAAGAGAATTATCAACTGAAGAGATCAACAAGAAGTTAGTTGAATCTAAACAAGAACTATTCAATTTACGTTTTCAACAAGCAACTGGTACTCTAGAAAAACCTTCTAGAATAAGAGATTTAAGACACACCGTTGCAAGAATGAAAACAGTTCTAAAAGAACGTGAAGGAAACGAGTAGGAGGGAACGTAAGTGGAAAAGAAATTAAGTAGAGAGTTAGTTGGAAAAGTAGTAAATTCAACAAATGATAAAACAATCACTGTATTAGTTGAAACTTATAAAAACCATCCAAAATATCACAAAAGAGTTAAAAGCTCTAAAAAATATTGTGTACATGATGAAAAGAATATTGCTAAAGTTGGAGATACTGTTCGTATAGTTGAAACTAGACCATTATCAAAAACAAAGCATTTCTATTTAAAAGAAATCGTAAAAGAAGCAGTTATTATTTAACGCTTAGATGAGAAGGAGGAATAATCTATGTTACAACAAGAAAGCCGTATGAAGGTTGCTGACAACTCAGGAGCTCGTGAATTACTAGTAATCAGAGTTCTTGGTGGAAGTAAAGTTAAAACAGGTAACATTGGTGATGTAGTAGTTGGAACAGTAAAAAGTGCCATTCCTAACTCACCAGTACCAAAAGGAAAAGTTGTAAAAGCAGTTATCGTTCGTAGTCGTCAAGGCGTTCGTCGTGAAGATGGATCATATATTAAGTTCGATGACAATGCTTGTGTTATCATTCGTGATGACAAGAGTCCAGTAGGAACTCGTATTTTTGGACCAGTCGCAAGAGAACTTCGTGATAAAGATTACATGAAAATTGTTTCTTTAGCAAAAGAAGTACTATAAGAGGAGGATAAATATGAACTTTAAAGTAGGAGATGAAGTTGTAGTTATCACTGGTTCTGATAAAGGAAAAACAGGAAAAATCTTAAA
>Ga0247608_10007672_pt1 | contig 11013 bp, 9 predicted proteins | sample 176DNAGHGlowgp2_FD_193490 | JGI IMG/M metagenome (GOLD analysis project Ga0247608, IMG submission 193490) | Sheep rumen microbial communities from Palmerston North, Manawatu-Wanganui, New Zealand - 1766 DNA GHGlow gp2 | ecosystem: Host-associated > Mammals > Digestive system > Stomach > Rumen ... | reverse complement strand
TTAAATGCTAGTTTTTGAGATACAAAACCTATAGTGATAGCTCCATCAACTTTTGAAGAGAGTTATAATTTCGTTTGAAAAGCATTGAATTGGTCAGATCAATATCAACACCCTGTTATTCTCTTGGTTGATAAACAATTATCTGAATCATATTTAAGCCTCGATGAAGAGAAATTAATTGCAGAAAAGATTAAAAGATGAGAAAAAGCCAATAATAATACATGAAATGATAATTATAAAAGATATGAAATAACTGAAAGCTGAATTTCTCCATATGCTATTCCTTGAGAAAAAGATACCTTGTTTATTGCTAGTTCTTATGAACATGATGAGTACTGAGCAACCAATGAAAGACCTGATATTAAAAAAGCTATGGTTGAAAAAAGAGCTAGAAAAATGAGAACTTTTGAAACTACAGAATTTGATAATCAATTCTTCTGATTTGAAATAATTAATCCCAAGACGAAAAAATTCTATATTAGTATGTGAATAAACCGCTATGCTATTGAAGCTGCTATCAAATGAAATAATGAATACTGATTAATTATTATAAAATGTTTTTATCCTTTTGATTATAGATTAAAGGAATTCTTTGATTCTAATAAAACAAATATAGATAAACTTGTGTTTGTTGAAATGAATGAAAGTTGAGAGTTACAAAATTTAGTCCAAAAAGAATGTGAACTATATTGAGATTGGAAAGAGAAAATATCTCATCAAAGAAAATATAATCTCTACCCTATTTTTGAAGAAGAAATTAAAGATAATTTATTAGATTAGCTATTAACATGAGAAATAATTTAGATAAAATTCAGTGGTGTCCTTGATGTTGAAATTATTTAGTGCACTTAGCACTAAAACAAGCTCTGAATGAATTAGGTATTGCTAAAGAAAAAACCGTAATTGTTACATGAATTTGATGTAATAGCAAAATGAGTCAGTACGTTGATTGATATTGAGCTGAAAGTTTACATTGAAGAGGGATTCCTTTTGCAACTTGAGTAAAATTAGCCAATCCTGAATTAACAGTTATTTCGTTATCATGAGATGGAGATAGCTATTGAATAGGTATAGGACACCTTATTCATGCTGCTAGGAGGAACGTTCAAATTTTGCATATCACTTGTGATAACGAAAACTATGCTCTAACTACAGGACAAGCTTCAGCAACTACACCTGTTTGAGCAAAAACAAAATCTACACCAGAAGGTAATAATCTTTCTCCTCTACATCCAGTTGAACTTGTAAAAGCAGCATGATGTTGATTTGTAAAAAGTGTTTCAGATAAAAATATGAAAGAGTTAAAGGATACTTTAAAAGAAGCCATTCAATATAATGGTTTTTCTCACATTAATATTCAACAATCATGTCCTAGCTGGAAAAGATGGTAATTACTTATACACTAAAATAGAATGGAAAAACTAATATACACAACAATTTCTGATGTTTTTCAATATGAAATTCCAAAAATTAAGTGATCGAGATTTATCACTACTCTATTTCCTGTTCATTCAAAGGAAGAAATCGATGAAAGGTTGAACGAAATGAAGAAGAAATACTATGATGCTACACATAACTGTTATGCTTGGAGATTAGGTATTGATGCCAATCAGGATTTATTTTGAAACTGGATTATTTCTTCTCATCAAGAAAGAGCTAATGATGATTGAGAACCTTCAAATACTGCATGAAAACCAATTCTCAATGTTCTTTCATGAAAAGCTGTTTTTAATATATTAGCTGTTATTACTAGATATTTTTGAGGTACCTTATTATGAGTATGATGATTAATACAGGCTTATACGGAGTGAACAAAACAAACATTGGAGAATTGTAACTGTTTTATACAGGAAGAGATATGTAAAACAATTGAAATTGAGTATTGATATGAACAAGTTTCAATCGTTCAATACTTATTTTCTAAATACGAGACTAAAATTATTTCGGAGAATTATGATAATAGTATAAATCAAGTAGTGAGCGTAAATAGAGCTATATTTGATATTTTCTTAAAAGAATTAAAGGATAAACAAATTTTATATAAATAAAAAGGCTAGCAATTGAAAAACAACTGCTAGCTTTTATCTTGAAATGAGTTCTTATCCTACGGAGTAGGTCTTGTTCCTCCAGCTGTTGAAGCTGTTGGAGCTGTTGGTGTTGTTGGAGCTGGAGTCCTTGGTCTTACAGGCACGGGCTTATTATATTTTACCCAAGCGATTATTGAGATTATCGCTGCTACCAATGTAAAAGACACGAAGAATACCATCCAGTCCACCTGACTCTTCAGTCTGAGATGAACATCCCATCCTGCGAACAAGTAATGAAAGGACTTAGAACTATTCAAGATGAAGAACACGATGACAGAGATCCCTGTCATTGTTGAGTAGAGCTGTCCCTGGTTCCTGATCTCTGTCTTATCTCCCTCAGTTGATGTTTGTTTGATATACCAGTAAACATCAGCTGCCAAAATTGCGAGGAAGAAGATCAGAGCAAGAATCCAGATGAACTTATTACCAAAGCCATAAGCCTTAGCAATCATACCGGCCGAATAGCCGCATCCCCATGCACCTAATAGAAGCAGAAGGGAAGTCCCGAGTTTGAATAAGTAAGTCATAACTGCCAAATTAAAATTAATACTTACAATATATGTATACATATTTTCTACATAATGTCAATATTAATATTATAGTTAATCATTGATTTTTAAAATCCTCGTGAAGAAAATCCTCACGAGGAATATCAGATTAATGAATACACAGCTAAAGAAGCTTATCTGCAGCTTCTGCCAGAGCACTACGCACAGATTTTTGCATTTCAATGAAAGCAAAATAAGGTTGACCACGGAAACAGTGAATCAAATGTGAAAGTCCATTACTCTCTTTCGAAAGGTATTGAACATCAATTTGATTAATATCGCCCGTAAAGACGATTTTTGTACCTTCGCCTGCACGCGACACAATTGTTTTAACCTCAATTGGATTAAGATTCTGTGCTTCATCAACAAGAATGAACGCCTTGTGGAAAGTGTCACCTCTAATCACAGAAAGCGGTAAAAGCTCAATTCCATGTTCATCCATCCATTTAGAAACATCTGACTCCTTTTTCTTTTCGCCACCATCCGTCCCATCCATGATAAACCTACAGGAAGAACGTACGGGGGCTAGATAGGGATCATATTTCTCTTCTAAAGTTCCAGGGAGGAATCCCATAGTCTTATTACTTAACTCAATTGCTGGTCTTGCTACAAGGATAGAATCATAACGATCTTTTTGTGCAAGAGCACATGCGATGGCAAGAAGCGTTTTACCAGAACCGGCCGATCCAATTAATGCTATTGAAGTTAAAGTCGGATCCATGAGAATATTCACCGCAAAATCTTGTTCAAGATTCTTTGATTTAATTGAAGTTTTTCCAATTTTCTCACGCTTAACGTGTTGAAAATTCTCTCCAAGCCAGCGATAAATGTGCTGTTGCCCCCCCTCACCGTGTTCTTTGACCAAAACAGGCTGGTTGAGATACAACTCTAGTTTAATACTACAAGCTGGAGGATCACATAAGTCATCCGCATCAATTTCCTTAATCTTTTCTGTCAACTGGCTAGGATCTTTTACCATACCATTGATATAATCCTCACAATTGATTCCGAGAGTTTTAGCATTGATGTGGACGTTGTTCTCCTTAGAGACCAAGGTAACATTCAATCCTCTTCTCTTAAGTTCATACGCAATCGAAATAATTCGATTATCAGCAGTATCCTTAAGGAATAAATTACCTGAGAGTTTCTTTTTACCAAGCATCTTTGGATACCCAGTAAATGCCATAAAAATGAGATTACCTTTACCTTCTCCTAACGATTGTGGTGGGATCTCCCACATCTCCTCATTAGGCTTGACTTGTTTGATAAAACTCATCAAGGTCCTTGAAGCCTGACGCGCACTGTAATTTCTTGTTTCCTCTCCGTTTTTTAGATGTTCAAGTTCTTCTGTAACGGTCATGGGTATAACCACATCATGCTCAGCAAAATTGAAGATTGCATTTGGGTCATAAACAAGAATATTAGTATCAAGGACAAATGTACGTTTAGATTTTTTTGTCATAAAATTTTAATATTTTGTTTGTTTATTTATATTCTTTTCCATTTTACGACCGGATAAGTCGGCAGAATTTTAATTTACCTCCTTTCTATCTGCATTTTGTTTGTTTATTTATGTTAACTGTAAACATAGTATAAAATTTTTCTTTGTTAAGTCAATAATTAATCAAAAATCTCTTGAAATTAAATCAACTGATTATTATATTCAAGTTGCATCTTCTTGGCATATGTGCTGGGCACCGAAGGTTGGCTTGGAAGCAGCCATTCCTGTCATCGCTAGCCGATGCCGCCATTGAGCTCTCCCTGTTTATCAGTGGGGAGCTTTTCTTATATAAAAAACTCTCTATTTCTAGAGAGTTTATATAAATAAAATCATTCAGATTATTTTCAGTATTTTGAATTTCCTGCTAATCTTTCTTCAATTCTTAGAAGTTGATTATATTTAGCAATTCTATCTGTTCTTGATGCAGAACCTGTTTTAATATATCCTGTATTCAATGCTACAGCTAAGTCTGCGATAAATGTATCTTCTGTTTCTCATGATCTGTGAGATGTAATAGCAGTCATATTATGTTCATGAGCCATATTGATAGCATCAAGAGTTTCAGAAACTGAACCTATTTGATTAAGTTTAATAAGAATTGAATTAGCTATTCATTTTTCAATACCCATTTCTAGTCTTTGAATATTTGTAACAAATAAGTCATCTCCAACTAACATAATTTTTGATCCTAGTGCGTCAGTTAATTTCTTCCATCCATCAAAATCATCTTCTGCCATTCAATCCTCGATTGAGATGATTGGATACTTAGCACACCAATCTTGATATAATGTTACTAACCCATCTGCATCTAATTTTTTTCATTCTCATGCCAAATCATATACTCAATTTTCATAAAATTCTGATGATGCAACGTCAAGAGCTAAAGATACTTTTCATGTATATCCAGCTTTTTCAATAGCTTCAACTATTACTTGTAAAGCTTCTTCATTAGAACCTAGATTAGGAGCGAATCCTCATTCATCTCCAACTGAAGTTGCTAATCCTCTTGATTTAAGAATAGCTTTTAAGTTATGAAATACTTCTGCTCCACATCTAAGAGCTTCGTGGAAATTAGGTAATCCATTAGGAACAATCATAAATTCCTGAATATCAACATTATTATCTGCATGAGATCCTCAGTTAAGAATATTCATCATAGGGAAAGGAAGAGTATTTCCTGCTCAATTTCCTAAATATTCATATATCCATTTTCATTCAGTCTTAGCACAAGCTCATACGAAAGCCATACTTACTCAAAGAATAGCATTTGCTCATAATTTAGATTTATTAGGAGTTCCATCTAATGCTATTAGAGCTTTATCTAATTCTCTAAATGAATCGTAAGTTTTTCATTGTATTTCATTTGCTATTGTTGTATTTACATTTTCAACAGCTTTTAATGTTCCTTTTCATAGAAATCTTGATTTATCTCAATCTCTTAATTCAAGAGCTTCATGAACTCAAGTTGATGCTCCAGATGGAACAAGTGCTCTATGCATAGTTCAGTCTGATAAAGTAAGTTCAACTTCTACAGTAGGATTTCCTCTCGAATCCAATACTTCTCTTCAATGTACTTTACTAATAGTGTATGCCATAATTAATTTTTATATTAAATAAAATCAACATGTTTAGCCTATTTTTTTATTGAAGAATTTCAATGGTAATTTAAAAAAAAGAAGCTAAATACATAGCTCCTTAATTTTTATATGATAAATATTTATGCTCTTTTAACTAATCCTCTATTTGTCAATTCTCTCTTAATATACATTGGATCATTAGCTGCCTCAAGTGCTTGTTCGAGTCCAATCATTCATTTCTCAAGTAATGTAAGAAGACTTTCTTCCATAAGTTGCATTCCTCATTGTCCTCTGTTTGTATACATCACACTCTTCAATTGATTAAGTTTATTTTCTCTAATAATATTTGATACAGCAGTAGTATTAAGAAGTACTTCTTGTGCAAGGCTTAGACCCGGCTTATCGATTCTTCTCATAAGTTTCTGAACAATAATTGCTGACATATTTTCTGCTATCTGTGTTCTAATATGGTTTTGTTCCTCTGAAGTAAAAGATCAAATTAATTTGTTTAATGCCTGTTCTGCCGATCTGGCATGGATTGTTGTTAATACCAAGTGACCTGTTTCAGAAAGCAAAATTGCTTGTCTAATACTCTCAAGGTCTCTCATTTCTCAGAAAAGAATTACATCTGGTCTTTGCCTTAATGCATATTTCATAGCATTTGAGAATGATGACACATCCTTTCAAAGCTCTTTTTGATCAATAATACTTTCTTTTGGCTCAAATACATATTCAATCGGATCTTCAATTGTTAAGATATGTTTTTTCTTAGTAGAGTTAATTTCTTCAACCATAGCAGCAAGAGTTGTTGATTTTCATGAACCTGTTGGTCAAGCCAAAAATACAATACCATTTTCTCTATGTGATAATTCCTTAAAGATTGGAGGAAGATTAAGACTTTGAAGATTAGGAATTGTCTTTCTCAAAAGTCTTGATACAATCATGATATGACCTCTTTGCCTTGAAATATTCACCCTATATCTTCTTTCTTTGAATCAAATACCGAGATCTAGACTTCCATGTTTTTCAAAATAATCTAGACTTTGTTTATTCATCATTGTTAATGCTAATTTATTTAGCATATCATCATCTAATTTTTCAAGATCTGTTTGTCTCTGAACTTCTTCAAGAATTCTAAGTGTAGGAGGTTCATTGAACGTTAAATACATATCTGATGCATTTTTTTCTAGCATCAATTCATTTAAATATTCGATATACTTCCTTGGTTCTCTAAGAAATTCTCAGTATTGTATTTGATCCATTTTGTTTTTGAAAATATAAAAGAATCTTCATTAAATAATTTTAAAGAATAATTTTAATTTGTCAAATTAATAAGTTTATTTTTATAGTTATTCTTGAAAAAGATTTTTTTATTAAAAAATAACTAAAAATACAAATAATAAACACTGAAAATTATGTGATTATATCAACAGATGACTTTTTCTCTCAATCAAAAAATTAAGAAAAAAGGCTGGAATTTTATCAGCCTTTACTTTTATTCATTATTTTCTTCTATTCTTGCATATAGAATTTCAGGCGCTAAATTTACCTTAAATTCTTTCAAATCAAAAGCCTTTTTTATTTCTTCTTTTAATCAATTCTTATCTGTAGATATATTTTTTAACTCTTCTATTCAAAGAATATTCTTTAGTTTTTCGAATCCATCAACTAATACTGGAGCAGAAAGAATTGAAAGATTTTTGATTATATATAGCAACATTTGCAAATCTTTAACAGCTTCTTGTTTTGTTCATTCATCTTTCCATTTTTTCCAAGGTTCTGCATTTGTTATAAATTCATTTGCTTTTTGTACGAAACGATACCATTCTTGGAGATATCCTTGAATATCAGAGAACTGTATAAAACGTGATTCTATTGTATCATAAAACTTTTGGAATTCTTCTACTATCTCTCAATCAGCCTTTCATTCGGTTATTCAATATTTATTACACAAACTAACTACTCTGTTTACTAGATTACCCCATGCTCAGATAAGCATACTGTTATATACTCAATTTAATCTCTCCATTGAGAAATCTCAATCAGAATTTAATGAAACGTCATAAAGAAGATTAAATACAAAAGGATCTCTTCAATATTGTTCTACAACTTCCTTAGGGTCCATAACATTACCTGTTGATTTAGACATTTTAGCTCAATTTAGATTAAGAAATCCATGAACCAACAACTTTTTAGGCAAAGGCAATTTTGCTGAGATAAGCATTGCTGGCCAAAAAGCAGCATGAAATCTTAGAATATCTTTTCAAATAACATGAATATCTGCTGGCCATTCTTTATCCCAATCCTCTGTTCTTCAAAAACCTGTACCTGTTATATAATTTGTTAGTGCATCACACCACACATACATTACATGTTCATCATCTCATGGAACAGGAATACCCCAAGGCATCTTGGCTTTTTGACGAGAAAAACTAACATCTTCTGCTTTCTCTAAAAATTGAAGAATTTCATTTTTTCTTATTTCTGGTTCAACAATATATGTTCAATTTCTAATTAATTCTGCAACTTGATCTCTATATTTTGAAAGCTTGAAAAAATAATTTTCTTCTTCAATATATTGTAACTCCTTATTTGGATGATCAGGGCATCTTCAATCAACCAAATCTTTTTCTAATTTAAGAGCCTCACATCCTTCACAGTATAATCATTTATAAGATTTTTTGTAAATATCTCATGCTTCTACTAGTTTTTTCCACATTAACTGTGCACCAGGATAATGGTTTACTTCATCTGAAGTTTGAACGAACCTATCATATGAAACTCTTAAATTTGAATACAATTCCTTAAATAATCAGAGATTCTTTCTTACAAATTCATTAACCTCTGTATTCGCGTTTTTTGCTGCATTCCAAATTTTAACTCAATGTTCATCGCTTCAAGTCTGAAAAATAACATCATATCCTAAAAATCTATACATCCTTGCTAATGCATCTGCTTGAATAATTTCCAAAGCGTGTCATGCATGAGGTCATGCATTCATATATGCAATTGCTGTAGTAATATAGAATTTTTTAGCCATTATTATTAAAATTGATAAATAAATATTATAACGGGAATAAAAATACAGAATATGCTAACTATTTCAAGATTAGATTCAAAAATAAAAAAAACTAGGAATTCATTTCTTCCTAGTCCCTTTCTTAAAGATTCGAGGATTAATCAATTTTTTCTTAATAAAATCTTTTTTCCTCGGTTTTTTCTCAAACCTTGTATACCAAGGAGCAGTATCTATTTCAGGTAATACTTCAATTGAACTAGGCGACAGTGAAGATAAATCTTTCGATTTTAATTTAAACTCTCTTTCAATACTTTCGATTTCTTTCTTAAAACAGAGATCTTTAAGTTTATCTTCTCCAAAAATATCAATAAGAGCATCTGCTGCGTCCAAATAATCAGCACTAGGTCGTCTATCATTTACCGTCAATAATACCATTCTCGCCAAGGTATTTGCAATTGCAACTCTTAGAGGCAATGTATCGTTTCCGATAGCAGGAACACCTCCTAAAACAATAACTTTTCTCATATATTTTTGTTTTTTTATTACCAATTATTTATTTCTTATTCAACTTCTTGATTTAGGTTTTTCCACTTTCCTATATGGGACAGAATGTAGTCATTTTACATGGAGCATTGAATCAATTACTGGTATAGTTTTATCTACCGTATATTTTCTTTCATGAATTAATATAACATCTCATGGTTTAACATTTTTCATTCTATTAATTAAGTCCTGCTTACTAGTTTTAGAGCTCCAATCACGGGTATCAATGTCCCAATTAACTATATTATATCATTTTGCATTAACATATGATTCAAATGCTTTTCTGTTTGGAAATGAATTTCCATACGGATACCTAAAATAAGGTGCTGGTGTAACTCAACATTCTTTAATATTATCTTCAGTTTTATCAAGTTGATCTTTTGCTTGAGATAATCATAGATTTTTAAAACTTGGATGAGAATATGAATGATTTCAAATTTCATGTCATAAACTATCAACAACCCAAATAGCAGGATAATTAATACCCTTTACTTGGTTTCCTATAAAGAAAAACGTAACTTTATGTCATAATTCACTTAATTTACGAGCAATTTCTTCTGTATAAGGTCCAGGTCAATCATCTATTGTAATATATACTTCATTACCTGTTGATTTTTTTAGCCTCTCAATATCATCTGTAGCATTATTTGAATCAATATTTTCAGCTTGTTTTTTTAATAGATTATCATATTCATCTTCAAGAATCTCTTCAAATGGATCTTCTTGAATTATAGAATCACCTGGTAAATCCTCGATAATAATTGAATCTGATTGAAGCGAATCATTTAGTAATGAATCAACCTGCAAAGAATCTTTTGGATTTTCTATATCTTCAAGAATTTCTTGAACACTTCAATCACTATTTTTCGAAATCTTGTTTCATTTCATATCATAGGCATCCCAATCCTTATATTTTGCAGGATATTTAATTAGTATTACCTGCGAAATATCATCTGATGTTTGAGCTTGTACGAACTCTATATCATCATCGACGGAATCATCGTTTAAACTTTCGTTATCTTTTGCTGAATTATTTCAACAACTAAATAATATTCATCAAGCAATTAAGCAAGATCATATTAGCTTTTTGGACATTTTTAATATAACTAATAAAAAAAACGAACCAGCCTTGATAATATTCATTTATTGAATTAATGTCAATAGAATCGTTTTTCTAAATTTATCTAGTATATATTTGGTATTTTAGGAATTTGAAGAATGAATTTGAACAAAAATTAATCAATTCATGAGGGACTCTGACATCTTCTATATAAGAAAATTATTAAAACGATATTTAAATGACGAAAACTCTAATAAAAGCATCTTTTCTAAATTAACTAAAAATCAGCTGATCCTTTATGAATTAGCAGATGATATAAAAATATGATTAAAATAGTTTTATAATAGTACCTCTCTAAATGAACTTATATTATTATATAATAATTAATAGCTGATAATATAAAAATAATATAATTAATTTATTTCTTCTACAAAAATGAGTACAAAAAAAAGATGAAGACCAACTAAAATTGATGAACTTACTGTCAAGAAATTGGAAGACTCTTTTAAGTGTTGATTCAATGTATCAGAAGCTTGTTCTAATGCTGGAATATCTAGAGAAGCTTATTACAAAAAATTAAATTCTGATCCTAAATTTCTTGACAGAATGGAGTACTCTCAGAACTTTCCATTTTTCTTTGCTAAGTCTAAAATATTTGAAGCTATGAATTCAAAAGAT
>Ga0247608_10007669_pt1 | contig 11017 bp, 9 predicted proteins | sample 176DNAGHGlowgp2_FD_193490 | JGI IMG/M metagenome (GOLD analysis project Ga0247608, IMG submission 193490) | Sheep rumen microbial communities from Palmerston North, Manawatu-Wanganui, New Zealand - 1766 DNA GHGlow gp2 | ecosystem: Host-associated > Mammals > Digestive system > Stomach > Rumen ... | reverse complement strand
TGATTAAATTTTTTCTTTAATCTGTAACCGATAACAAATACCGTACCGACAACGATAATGAACCACAAATCGCAAATACCGGAAATTCCCAACAATTCTTTCCAATAAATTTCAAATGCACGGGTTTTAACGTTACTATCCCAAAGCACGACCAAAAGTTCCCCGATGTGATGAGAAATAATCTGTGCTTTCTGCGTTGTTTCCACCCCACGCTTGGAGTAGCGCAACACATCATACGCTTCGGGATAAAACGCAAATAAAAAACCGGCACTGAACAACATCACCACAGAAAATGAAATCAGTACATTCCAATTCTTCCGATAACAAAGCACGACACCGGTAACCGCTGCCGTCAAAAACGCAAACACCAGTGATGAAAATTGCGTCAAATTTCCTAACGTCGCATAAAGAAAAATTAAGAATAACCGCTTGTTACTTGCCTCGTTTGCAATAAGCATTTTAGATACTTCATAAAGCAAACCAACCGCAAAAAAAGTCTGCATGGCATACATTCTTAAAAACACGCACGTTGCCAACCCGATATCAGAAAATCCCCATAAAAATACCGGCACCATTGCCATATATTCATCTTTTAAGAACAACTTTGAGAGCTTATAAAAAACAAGCAACGTCAGCATAAAAAAGAAAAGATTGATACCGCCTACCTGCCATTTTGAAAACTCATCCGGCATAAACGAGCAAACCGTATGCAAAACATAATAAAACAGCGGCGGGTGCACGCTTTTTTGTAAATTTTCTTTGATATGCCCATAATGGAAGCGCTCATTTTCCTGCGTGGTTAAGTAGTCATGAAAAACTTTACCCTTAATCCAATGATGATGCAAACTTGTTTGCTGGTGTGTAAAATAGGAATCAATATCTTCGGAAAGAAATGCTCCCTGACTGCTGTTAGCATGGCTGTATGACCACAGCTCATCCATAAAGAAGCCCTCTTTCCGGTTCATGTAATATCCGGCTAAACCGATATTAAACAAAAACAGCAAAACAAACAAAATTTGACTGATTTTAATTTTTTGCATGCTTATCGCTCTCTTTCTTAAACACCCAAAATTTACCGAAAAAATAGTTTAAGATGATAACCAAAATCATCACCCCGTATTTGGTATAGAAAGCATTAAAACCATAACCCTCGGCCAAGATTAACACCAATACATAATCAACCAAGCCGGTAAACCCGCGCGCCGAAAAATATCTGGCAAATTCCCATCTTGTCTCTTTGGCGTTAAGCCCCTTGCTTTTATAAACGAATAATTTATTGATAAAATAGCCGTAAAATTTTGCCACCGCCAATGCAATCAAATTTGCCCACCTTGGTTTCATGGCAAACAAAACAAGTATGGTGTACACACCGGCATTAAGCACCGTGATTGTCCCCCCGCCGATAAGATAGCGTACAAATTCTTTTTTGATAATCTTATGCCACATTTTTTTCAATCACCACCAACGTCCAAACAAAAAGATTATACTTCCTCAATTTAACATGACTCAAATTTTTTTTAATAAACTTTTCAAACCCGAAATACGTCCAATGATTAACGTGGTCAATCGGATTACCCAAGCGCTTAACATTTTTTCCGGTAAGCAAATTTCCCAAACAAAAAAACGGCTCATTCGGCACGGTAATAACCACATATTTTTTTGCCGCACGCACCAGCTCACGAAGTGCTTCATCAGGGTTATCCAAGTGTTCCAAAACTTCTGTAGCCATAACCATATCAAACGTATCACCAGCATAATTCAAGTGATAAATATCACCTTTTAAGAAACTGATATTGCGCTTATTATCGTTTTTAGCTTTGTTAATGGCTTCATCAAAATAATCTACGGCGGTAATTTTCAAACCTTTAACGTTATCATATAAAAAGTTTGCCACAAACCCCTCACCGCAACCGACATCCAACACAGACATTTCTTCATCATTTCCACGGCACTCTTCTATTACTTTGAGCAACTTTTGAAGAAAATGCTTAATCATATACTGCTTTAAAGCATTTTTGGAAAGATACTTTTTTTCATTACCGTCGTTATAATTTTCCACCTTATTCTCCCCCGATAACTTCTCTGATATATGCACTGTTATCTGATTTTCTTTCCGCATTATCAACAATAATATTGGCAATTAAGCCGGAAGAAATCAGTTGCACACCGACCAATATAAACAACACGCCCAAAACAAGCAACGGTCTGTGGCCGATACTTTCACCCATAAACCATAAACAGGTTAAATAACTGCAAATCAGAAAACCGATAAAAGAAATCAATAAACCGGCTTTGCCGAAAAAATACATCGGCTTATCATAGTATTTAAGCAAAAACACTGCTGACAGCGCATCAAACAGCCCCCGCAAATAACGTTCTGTTCCAAACTTAGATTGACCGTATGGCCGCTTATGATGTTTCACCTCAATTTCCGTTGCCTTAAAACCATAACGTTTGGCAAGCACCGGAATATAGCGGTGAAACTCTCCATATACTTCCACATTATCCACCACCTCGCGTTTATAGGCCTTAAATCCGCAATTAAAATCATGCAGGTTAATGCCCGAAAGTTTTGATGTCATAAAATTAAACAGCTTTGACGGTGCTTTTTTCTCTATCGGGTCAAAACGCTGGTGCTTCCATCCGGAAACCAAATCATACCCCTCATCAAGTTTTTTCAAGAAACGACTGATTTCTTTCGGATCATCTTGCAAATCCGCATCCATGGTCATAATAACATCACCTTTCACCGTCTTAAAACCGATTTGCAAAGCCTTGGACTTACCGAAATTTCTTCTTAATGCGATAAGACGTATCCGTTTATCTTTTTTGATAAGTCCTTTAATAACATCCTCGCTCTTATCGGTGCTACCGTCAGAAACAAACAAAACTTCAAAATCAGAAATCTGCTTTTGCTCAATTAACGCTTCCGCATTTTCTTTAATCAAACTAAAAAGCTTAGCCACACTTTTTTCTTCATTAAAGCAAGGTATTAAAATAGATAACATTCTCTTCATGGCAGTTCTCCCTTGAGATGATATTATCTTCAAACCCCTAATAAAGCTTTAAAAAGTGCGCTCTTTTTTCACATAAACATCATACAAAATTTTATTGCTCTGATACATGCCGATGTATTCTAATTGAAGTTTTTGATTGTAAGCATATAAGGCATGGCTTAAATATTTTTTCCGCCCTTGTCCGACTTCTTGAATAAAGACGGTTCCGTTTTCAGCTTCATCAGAATTTAAAATATTTTCCGGTGTTTCGTTTGCCCCGATAACATAAACTTTGGAAGCATCTTGCCAACAGGGTGCTAATTGAAAAATACTGACAAACAACTGCCTCTGTAAAACAACCGATTTTCCTTTTGTTATCTCACAGATTTGTTTAACCTCGGAATCTCGTTGCAAATACGGAGATTGCATCATCTGAGAAAGCGAAAAAGATGAAAACAAAACCCACGTAACAAAAACAATTTTTCCGTTTATTTTTTTCTTAAAAAGGTTATCTGCCGCTATTGCCATCACCAAAAACAGAGGTACCATAATTCCCCCGTAATAACGCCCGTTAAATTCCCCCATATTCGGTGCCAAAAGCGCAATAATCAAACCGGCAATTCCACCGCCGAACAAAAGAATTCCGCCTTTAAGGTTAAGCTTTGCACAAATCAAAAATACCAAAACAAACGGCAAAATAATCCATGATAAAATATCGGAAATTCCAATCAAAGAACGACAAATCTGCAGCCAGAAAAACGCTATCGTGTCCAAAACAAATGGCCAATTTAAACCGGCAACGACCAGTTTGCTTTCTTCCCCTCTTTCTGAAAAAAATAAAACCGCATAAGCTTCTTTAAAAAGCCAAAAGAAAATCATCAACGAAAGCAAAATAATCGCCCCCAAAGCAACTGATTTTAAATATTTTTTTTGCAGGAGTAAGACAATGCAAAAAGTTGCCGTTAAAAAGAAAACCATTATCAACGCATAATAGTGTGTCAAAAATGAGAGAAACGCCAAACAAAAAATAAACAACAGCCTTTTTAAGGATATTTTCTCCTCCCTAAAAAAAGCAAAAACCTGCCACCATAAACCGGTCATTAAAGCCATCAATAACAGATACATTCTGATGTAAATCTGCATTTGCAAAACCACCGGCACAAACATAAAAAATGCTGTTACGACAAATGCTTTTTTTTCATCAGAAAACACCTCTTTTGCCAATCGGTAAAAGAAATAAAAAAGCAAAACCAAAACAACGAAATTAAGCCCCAGCCCTAAGGCTTTGTGAAATGTTTCCGGCACCAAAGAACAGATTGTATGCAACAAATAATAAAACAACGGCGGATGCACGCTTTGTTTCAAATTTTCAGAAATTGCCGAATAATGAAAAGCCTCATCTTTTTGCACCGTCAACCACTCATTAAAAAGCGAACCGTCAAGCCATTGGTGGTAAAATTTATCCTTATAGTTTAGTTCGGCATTTTCTTGAAAATGTTTTTCAAAATAAGCCCCGTTTGAGCTGTTTGCATGCCCGTATGAATAAATCTCATCAACATAAAACCCGTTTTTTAAAAATGACAGTATCAAAAATATCGCGCCGACCAACACGAACAACACATATTTTTTATACTTCAAAAAAACTTCCGTCATACGCTTTCAAACAACCTTATTTTTGGATAAGTTGTTGCACAGCTTTCGCAAAGCACGGACCGACCTTATCGGCAAAATCAGCCACCGTTTTGCCGTCTGCGGTTGTTCCGTCTGTCTTTGCACCTTTTTGCATTAGCAACTTAAATTTACTGATATCTCCGCTTTCTGCCGCATACATCAAAACCGTTTTACCTTGCGTATCTTTGGCATTAATATCCGCCTTTTTATCAAGCAGGATTTCAATAACCGCTGTTCCCGCATTAGGATTAGCCGCCGCATACATCAAAGCATTTGCCCCGTTATTATCTGTTGCGTTAACATTAACATCATATCCTAAAAGTTCGGCAACTGCCGGTGCATCAACTCTGGCATAGGGATTACCGACTGCATACATCAAAACGGTTTTACCGTTATTATCTTTATCTTCAACTTTAGCGCTGTGCTGAATTAAACGTTGTTGTTTAATCGTTTGGTTATAAGGTCCGCCCACCGCGTACATCAACGCCGTTCTGCCGAGATTATCCTTAACATTTATTTCAAATTCCGGAATTTCCTTAACGATATTGATGAGGTTAATAGCCGCCTCACTTTCCGCCGCATACATCAAAACCGATTTTCCTTTACCGTCACGAGCTGAAATATTTCCTCGGCGCAAAATAACATCTCTGACCACATCTGCGCGTCCTTTCTCTGCCATTAACATCATAAAGGTTTGTCCGTTGCGGTCTTTTTTATTGTATAAGTCCGGCAAATTATCCGTTACCCAACGCATCAAATCCGGATCACCGCCGTCAACGGCATACATAGCAAGTGTTCGTCCTGTATCGGTCGTAAACGAGCGGAAAATATCCGCACGATTACCGGCCAAAAACAGTGCAATATCCGCCAGACCTTCTTTCATTGCCAATGTAAAAGGTTGATAGCCGTTTTTATCTTGTGCAAAAATATCCACCTTCTGCGACACGATAAATCTGACAATATCAAGATTTTTACCCAAAACGGCATAACTTAAAACCGGCATTCCGTCTCTATCCACGGCATCTGCCTCCACACTTTTTTCGGTCACCGCTTTAACCGTATCCATATTTCCGCTTGCCACTGCATACATTAAAACCGTTTTACGGTTATTATCAAAAGCCACCGGACTTTCACCTTGGTTAATCAAATCCTCCACAATATCGGTATAGCCTTTTTCTGCCGCATACATCAAAGCAGACTTACCGTCTTTATCCGTTGCTTTAACCGAAGCACCTTTGCTGACAAGTTCATGACATGCCTTGCTTTGTCCGGCTTCTGCCGCATACATCAAAGCCGTCTTACCGTTATTATCGGTTGCCCCGAAATTATCTCCCTTATAAATCAGATGATTGATAATTTGCACATTACCACCCTCTGCGGCATACATCAACACCGTCTTGCCGTTTCTGTCTTTCTGCCAAATATCTCCACCTTCTTCTACAACTTTTTGGAATTCCTTAAATTGTCCGGCTTTAGCCAACAACATCAGCAAACTTTCGCCCTTATAACCGTCTTCATTAACATCTTTCAAGCGTTTCTTAAATTCCTGATAAATATCCGGATTACTTGTCGCCTGTTTAACTGCCGCAAACAAAGCCGAAACCCCGTCTTTATCTTCTGCCCACATATCAGCCCCGTTTTCCAAGAGATATTTTGCCTCGCTGATTTTATTATTATCAACCGCAAAACGAAGCAAACTTTGTTTATTTTTAGGCAAAGTCATATTGGCGTTCAATGCGCAGGCTGCCAATTCCTTAAACAGTTCTGTTTTGCCCTTTTTAAGTAACAATTCCAATTCATCGGCTGTCGGCACGATACCTGCTTTAATAAACATTTCCGCCGCTTTATCATAATCATTTCCCTCACTGTTTCTATAAAACAGCAATTTATTCAGCGCCGAGTTGACATCACCGGCATTTTCTTCAAGTAAAAATTCCAAAGTTTCAGGCTTTGCTTCCATCACCGCGGTTGTCAGCAAATCACTCCCTTTAGCCGAAAGTCGGCGCAAATTATCCGTCTTTGTTGCCAATGCCTTTAATACCGCAACCGGCGCTTTAGAAAGTTCCTGCTGTAAGAAATACTCGGCACCTTCCGCCCCGTGTTCCAACAGTACCGGAATAACCTTATCGCTGGATTTCATCACGGCTCTTTTAAGCGGGGTTATCAAACGTACGTCTTCATAAGTCAAATTTTCATCCGGACGATATTTACCGATAATTTCAAGCTTAGCATTTGCATCACCGCCGTTATCCAAAACATATTTAACGATTTCCGCAGAATTACCGATAACGGCTTTATCCAAAAACTTCGGCGCCTTCAAATCAGTCGGTTGTGCCTCAATCAAAAGCTTAAAAATAGCATAATTACCTTTTTCCATTGCCGCGGTTAATGCTGTCTGCCCGTCTTTATCGGCAACACCAGTCTTTGCCCCTTTTCCCAAGAAATATGTGACAGCAGTCGCATCTTCTGCCATAACGGCTTTAATGAGCGGCAAACTTCCGTCTTGAGCTTTTTGATTAACGTCAGTTTTTTTATCCCAATAAGCGGCAATTTCCTTACCGGATAGTCCGCCCATAGCATTATTAAAAAACATATATGCCCCGCCGGCAATAAGTGCCGCCACGCAAACACCGCCCAAAAGTACCGCTGATTTTTTCATCAAACCCTCACTTAAAATAAATTAAAGTTAGCTTAGTGTTAGCACAAGAGTCTTTAAAAATCTTTTAAAAACAAGGAAATAATTACGCTCCATCCATTTCTTTTTTTAAGTTGCACAATTATGATTTTTATGGTATATTTTATGGTATATTAGAAACATAAAGGAGGACTGAAAAATGGGAAGCCTATCTGAAAAACCGGACATCAGAGATGATTTTAGAGCAAAAGACTGGAAACGCCTAGAAGAAAATGCTTTAGAGAGAATAGAAGATATCCGCGATACGCGTTACGATTCAAGGCGCACAATCTTTATTGCAGAAATTAATGATATCAGAGACCTCAAAACCGAAAAAGGTAATGAGTATTGGCAACTGGTCATTAAAGAAAAAGATACTCTCGCAATTATGGACCCCGCTAATTCGCCCCACGGTTGTACTGTTTATCAATTACGGGTCATTAAAGACTGGTTTACCCCGAAAGTCGGACAAATTCTCTATATGCAAGAGAATATAGATACACCTAAAGGCGTATGCGATCGTTTTCTCATTACCGAAAACGATAAACTGATATATGCCCAGTTACATAATGATAAAGGCTTTTTCTCGCCGGATTTGATTGCGGATGATATTTATATTCCGCCATTTAGCAAGGCTCAGGAATCCCTTCGTATGGCTTATACTGCCAACAAGATATATGATGCGGTCATTGCCGGTGCGGATATAAACCAACCCCAGAGTGACGGCAGTCCTATATTGTTTAATATGCTTCAAAGACCGGATTGCTTTGTTGCTGCCATTCACTGCGGTGCCGATATCAATACCCCACATAAATATTGGAAAAATCCGGATGGCACACCCGTAACCGTTGAAGACGTGATGAGAAGCAACCCAAAAAAATTCAAAGACACATTGGTTGTATTAAAAAAAGCCAAAGCCGGAAAATTGCATAAAATCCCCGGTAAAATTGATGAGAACAACGAAATGCTGCAATTTTTAGCAAGACGCGCCAAAGGCATAACCGCAAAAGTTGAACCCAATACCGAACGTGCTGAAATTGTTAAAGTAAGAACCAATGCACGTGATGAGGAGGCCATAGATAGACACACTCGCAGAGGTCGCAAATTTGAGGATGCTATTATCATACGTGATAAAAACGGCAAAACGATAAAATCAAGCTATGTTCCGTTGAAGACGGGTTTTAAAGATAATCGTTAAATAAAACATATAACCGCATTTAAGCCCGATTCCTATCGGGCTTTTTTTGCACCTTGACATTTTTCATATTGTTTCTATACTGAACACATCAAATCAATTATTAACGCTAAAAATATCTCAATTATGATGACAATTTTACATTTATGCTTCTCGTGGACGTTTATCGCCGCACTGGGATTGGTTTTTGTGATTGCATTTTTAGATTTGCTCTATGATGACGAAAAAAGCAAGACTTTTTGCTATCCCACTCACCCGTGCCTGCAAATTGCCGTCTTTCTGTTGCTGTTTGCCGTCTTTGTCTTATGGCAAATGCCGATATCCTTTGAATCTGAGTATTTAATAGAGGTTTTGTTGGTACGGTTGGGAATCATTGTGGCTTGGTTCTTTATCGCCAAATTCCTGATTAAGTGGCTCATTTACGGCATGGTTATGCTGGCGATTCGTTCGTTCATCAAAGCCTGCGAAAAGAAATTTTCTGCTTAAAAACGGCTCTCATGAGCCGTTTTTTTATGCGAAAAACAAAAAAAACATTTGATTAAAATACACATAAATTTAAAATTGTCACATAGCGATTCTAAAAGGAGACTAAAATGAAAAAAATAACATTATGGGCATTGTTGTTAGCTTTTTCTTTGCCGGCTCATGCTCTAACCCCTTACCCGATGGGGGACGCATGGGAACAAATATCCATTTATGACGTCAAAAATCCGGCTGACCTATTCGGAGAAGACTGGGCCGCTCTTGCCGTCGGCAATGCCGAAAGTATGAATGCCATGACCATCGGTTGGGGACAGTTCGGTACTTTATGGCAACGTCCGGTGGTGACGGTTTATGTCGCCCCTGAACGCTACACCAACGAATTTATGGACAGAAGTGAATATTTCACGGTCACCGCTTTTCCGAAAGATAAAAAAAATGCCCTGCTCTACATCGGCACTCATTCCGGTCGTGACGGTGATAAATTAAAAGAAGCCGGTCTAACTCCGGAATTTACACCTCTCGGCAACCCGATATTTAAGGAAGCAAACCTTGCCATAGAATGTAAGATACTCTACAAAGAACCGCTAAAATTTTTCCTTTTACCGGAAAAGACACAAGCTTTTTATAACGAACGCAAAATAACACCGCACATTCAATATATCGGCGAAGTTATCAACGTATGGCAAAAAAGAGAGCAACCCTAAAAAAAGAGAAACGAAATGGCCTATTGTAATTGGGGCAACACCTCTGAAATAAATCTCCGTTACCATGATAAAGAATGGGGGGTGCCGCTTCATGATGACCGCGGACAGTTTGAATTTTTGATGATGGAGGTCATGCAATGCGGGCTAAGCTGGAATATTATTATTAACAAACGAGAAATTTTACGCCGCTGCTTTAATAATTTTGATTACGAAAAAATCGCCTCTTATACTGACCGAGATATCATGCGCATTATGAACACCGAAGGGATGATAAAAAGCCTAAGAAAGATTAAAGCGGTCATCCATAATGCCAAATGTTTTATCAAAATAAGGGAAGAGTTCGGTTCGTTTTCCGCTTATCTTTGGTCTTATAGCAACAATCAGACAATTCTCTATGAAAAGCATGACCAAGGTTACATACCGGTAAGCAACGGCTTGTCGGATAAAATCAGCAAAGATTTAAAAAAACGCGGCTTTAAGTTTCTCGGTACCGTCACTGTTTATTCGCATTTGCAAGCCTCCGGAATTATTAACGACCACGGTAACGAATGCCCGCGTTATGCCTATATTGTCAATAATTTTCCGACAATTAAGAAAAAACGTTATCTGGAAAAAGATATTCACCATTTCGGCTAAAAAAATTAACAAAATATAAAGCTCTTCTCCCATAAACTGTCCGAGAAAAAAACAGCAGAGAAACGTTATGCCCAATCTCAAATTAATAGCCGGTGACATAGACGGCACCTTAATCACAAACGGTAAAAAAGAAGTTTCCGCCGAAACCATCGCTTTGCTTCGCCGCCTCAAAAAAGAAAAAAACATTATGTTTATGGCTGCCAGCGGCAGACAATACCAAAATCTGCGCCTGCTGTTTAATCGTATCAAAAGCGACATTATTTATCTATGCGAAAACGGTTGCTTAGGCATATACCGAAATAAAATCATTTACCAAAAAGAGCTTAACCATGATTTTGCACTAAAAATTGCCGCAGACGTTTTGACATTAAAAGATTGCGAAGTACAAATTTCCACTCCGAAGATACAGTACATTAAGCCGAAAACCAAAGCCTTTGCCGACTACATGCATAATGAAGCGGGAATTAAAGTAAAAGAAATTAAAGACCTAAATGAGATTAAAGAGCCGATATTAAAAGTCGCGGTTTATAACCCTTTTTCCACCGCACACCGCGAGCTGTTAAAGAAAAAATACATCAAACATTGCAACATGCAATTAGGCCGCGATGATTGGACAGATTTTACCCCGCCTCATACCGATAAAGGCACCGCTCTAAAA
>Ga0247608_10007668_pt1 | contig 11017 bp, 13 predicted proteins | sample 176DNAGHGlowgp2_FD_193490 | JGI IMG/M metagenome (GOLD analysis project Ga0247608, IMG submission 193490) | Sheep rumen microbial communities from Palmerston North, Manawatu-Wanganui, New Zealand - 1766 DNA GHGlow gp2 | ecosystem: Host-associated > Mammals > Digestive system > Stomach > Rumen ... | reverse complement strand
GCACAAATGGCTGCAATTTCTGAAACCATTATGAGGAAAAAAAGATTAATGGTTTATGTAGATTCTTTCTGATGAAACGGTGTTGAATGTTTAAATTTTAAATTAATAATATAAAATGAATCCATTAATCAAAGAACTTAAAGAAAGAGGCTTAATTTCGCAGACCTTTGGCAATCTTGAAGAGTGTTTTAGTAAACCAACAACTTTTTATTTAGGTCTCGACCCTACTTCTGACTCATTGGGTGTACATCATATGGTTGGTCTTATTGTTGCTAAGATAATGCAGCAGTATGGGCATAAACCAATCATACTTGTTGGTGGCGCAACTTGTGCAATAGGAGACCCTAGCGGTAAGAGTGAGGAACGTAAAGCAATCTCGATGGACACAGTTTTTCATAATGTTGAATGCGTTAAAAAACAGATTTCTAGAATTATTGACTTTGACTCAAGTGAATCAAATGCGGCAATAATGGTTAATAATTGGGATTGGTACAAGGATTATAAGTTTCTTGATTTCATTCGTGATGTTGGTAAAAAAATAACGGTTAATTACCTTATGGCAAAGGAAAATGTGAGGAAGAGACTTGAACGAGAAGGTTCAGGAATATCATTCCAAGAGTTCTCCTATGGATTGCTACAAGGTTATGATTTTGTCCATCTTTACAAAGAATATGGATGTAGGCTTCAAATTGCTGGCACTGATAATCTAGGTAATATGGTAACTGGGCAAGACCTAGTTCATAAGATGCTTGGTAAAGATGATGTTTGCGGTCTTACTTGGGATTTGATTACTTGTGCAGATGGTAGAAAGTTTGGCAAGACTGAGGGTAATGCCGTGTTTCTTGACCCTAATAAAACATCTGTATATCGTTTTTACCAATATTGGATTAACACTACAGATATAGATGCTGAATCTTTTATCAAAAAGTTTACGTTAATTCCTCTTGATGAAATCAATAAAATGATTGAGGAGCATCGTGAAAATCCAAGCAAACGTCTTTTGCAGAAAACATTGGCCGAATACATGACAGAAATGATTCATGGAAAGGATGCCCTTAATGGTGTTAAGCAAGCAACTGAATTCTTATTTGGTGGCGCTGACATTAACGATATTGACGATAATGCTTGGGAATACATAAAGTCAGAAGTGCCAACGGTTGAAGTACCCAAAGATACGTTTGCTGATGGTATGAGTGTCATTGACCTTGCCAATATGCATGAGAAAGTTTCTTCCAAGTCAGAGGCTCGTAAACTTATTAAGGGAAATGGCTTTTCGATTAATAAGATTAAAGCGAATACCGAAAAGGAAATTGTTTCTAATAAATACCTCATCAATGGTAAATATCTGCTATTAACAAAAGGCAAAAAAGACCACTGTCTTGTAGTGGTGGGATAATAAATAAGTTCAGCTAAAAACCTATTAAATTATGGCAACTAGAAGTTGTATCATCGTTAAAGTCAGAGAAAATGAAATTGGGACAACCCAAAAGTATTCTGACGAAAAATCAAAAACCCCACCTAGTTCTTGGGGTGGTAGTGGAATCAACAAATGTGAAGACGTAAAAATCGAAAAACCCTACATTGGTGTCTATTGCCATTGTGATGGCTACCCTAGTGGTGTTGGCGCAAGTTTAAAATCGTTTGCTGACACCTATGAGAGAGCACTAAATATGGTGTTGGGTGGTAGCATTAGCAGTGTTAATGACGATTCATTCACCCACTATGCCAACAAGGATGGGGAAATATGGTCATATATTGCACCAATACAAGGAGATACTGCCATTGACGTTAACGCAAAAGTTGATGAAGATTATTGTTATCTTTTCGATGAGGATAATGGTGGTTGGAAAGTTCTAAATAAAGAAATAAAAGAATTTGAAAACTATTAAATGGTGTTAAAAAATTGAGGTAGTGTTTGGCTATCTCAATTTTTTTTCGTATATTTGCAAAAAATAAATGAAAATCAATATGAATTATCTAACAGATGAATGGCTCATTGATTGGGCTAAAAAAAATTGTAAGTCTAAAGAACAGTTGGATGCTGAGAATGCTGTTGCATTAGAGAATGCCAATAAGGTACTCTCTAAGATTGATGGCGTGGAAATAACAGTAGACCCAATAACCTTTGACGTTAAGGAGTTTGGGTCAGAGCGTGCGTTTGCAATGGCAATGTCCATTGCAAGCAAACGTTATGCGAATACTGACGATATTATTGTCAGATATACAAAGCCAGAAGACAAAGAAACTCACGAGATATACATTCAGTTTCATATTCTTAAGAGTAAGGCTAAAGTATTTCAGAAGCATATGAGAGAAAACAATGCCTCATATGAGTTTGTCTTATCTTCAAGTAATGAAATAAAGTCTTGCGTGAAGTTGCTGAATTCATTAGGGGTAAAGGGCGAAGGTGGAGAACCATTATCCTCAAAGGAAACTGATTATGCAAGTGATATGAAAGATGCACTTACAAAGGGCGAAAACAAGGTATTCGTTATGGTGAACTATGACGATGAATTGAGTACACCTTTACTTGAGTGGAATTTGGTTGGCGCTGATTATGAATGTGCCAACTTTGAGGAAGTTAAAAACAAAATTAACGCAATAATTAAGAGCTAATATGCTATATTTTTTCTTAATAGGAGTTGGTATTTTTATCCTTGGGTGTGTTGAGTCAATATACAGAGACCACGAGGAGCAAAAGGATAAAGCCAAAGGAGAAGTGCTAAGTGATTACAATATGCTAATTAAAAAATGTAAGTATGACCCAATTACGCTTAATTGGGTTACTACTCTCAATAAGAGGTTTGAAAATTTTATGAGGTCTAATGAGTATCAAGTTAGGAAGCCTTATGATAAATTTCAACTTAAAATTGCATCTAAAAGATATTGTGGATTAACTGCTTTTATCGCAGTTGATAAAAATCTCAATTTAAAGTTTGTTGTAGATTTCGAACCATCAGCGTATGATGGTGGCAAGACAGATTTGTACCTCAGATATTGTATTGGGTATGGCGTAGAAATAGATGATTTCATTAAGAAGTGTAATGACACTGTAATGAACTACAATTTAGAAAATGAAAGAATTAGAACAGTAGAAAAATTAATAAACAAATAAAATATGAAAATTAGTTGTTACAGAGCAGAACCATTGGATTACAAGAACGTGTATAATCTTCTTGTTGATGGCATTAAGTCTTATTGTGAGAAGAATAATATCAAGACGCTTGTTCTTGGTATCAGTGGTGGAATTGATTCGACAGTCGTTGCTGCTTTGTGTAAGTCATCGGATATTCCTTTGATTGGGATTAGTATGCCTTGCTCAACAAATGGGTCAGATGAAATCAGTTCAGCAACCTTAACTGGAAACGAATTTTGTACAAGTTTTAAGGAGATTAATCTCCAGTCAACGTTTGAAACTGTTGAAAGTTTTTGCAAGGATTCTAGCAATTTGGATAGTACTCCAATTTCGCAAGGTAACATTAAGGCACGTTTACGTATGGTCACTCTATACGATATAGCATCAAAGGTTGGTGGTATTGTCGTTGACACGGATAACCTTACAGAACATTTCCTTGGTTTTTGGACTATTCATGGTGATGATGGCGATTTCAATCCCATTGGATGCTTATGGAAACATGAGGTATATGGTCTTGCAAAGTGGATGAAGGAAAATATCTATAAGGACTCTAAAGCACTTGATGCTGCAATTGAGATTATTCCTACAGATGGAAATGGAGTAAAGGCTGGTGGAGATTTGGCACAGATTGCTCCTGGAAAGACATATGATGATGTTGATGAAATCCTTCATGCATGGGTTGGACTTGATGACCGTATTAAGTCTTCTGTGATTGCAGAATATTTTAATCATGGCGTATTTAAGGCACTTTGCGAAAAGCATGGTAAGGATACCGTAGAAGCAGTTGTAATGCGTTCAGTACGCTCAGAGTTTAAGCGCAAGCAGCGTCCTTTCGTCATTGACGTATACAACGGTAATATTCTTGAGAAAAACGGCTCGTTAATGAGTATTTGACATACTCTCATGTCTAAAGGCGGGTGGGCTTTCTCGCAAATGCCTTAAGAATAAAGAAACAGTTAAATTATAAATAAAGTTAAAAATCTGAGGTAGGTTTGGCTATCTCAGATTTTTTTCGTATCTTTGCACCATAAAGAAAATTAATCAATATGGGTAAAAGTAGATTTTTAATCAAATTTGTTGATAAAGATGGCGTAACTAGCTATTTTAAAAATTGGTCAACAGAACGGAAAATGTGTGATGGAGTCCTCATGAGTTATGAGGAATATCAACTCACAACTAACATCAACGAAGCATGGGAATATTTCGATGAAGATGGTGCTAGTATAAGGCTAGGAGTAATAAAAGCTAATCGTCCAGCTTGGGTTGACGAATTTGAATCTGTTAGTGTGTATCGTAAAATGGGTAATAAAGAGTTTATTACGGTGAACACAAGACCATTTAGTAACATACTGAGACTCTTGAAGGGCTACAGATTAACCAACGAGGAAGGTAGAAAGCGCATTATGGAAAAACTCTTCGAAAACGATGAGTTGTATAATGCGTGTGAATACGCATTAAATGAGTTGAAAAAGTTAAAATAGTTTCTTACAATGAGGCAGAAAGATAAGTTAGAAAAGTACATAGACAAACTTATTAAGGAATATAAAAATTGTTCTGTGGTTGAGGGCGAAAAGTCTCGTTACTACACAATCAATGGCAGAACTCTTAGAGTCTCAGACCATATAGGTGCGAACAGTAGCGGTAATGTGTCTATCATAGTACCAAATTTTAAAGTCAGCGATACATACATAGTACATGCACACACATCTGGGGCGATTTCTTCTCTAGATTACGAAAAAGTTAAAGAAGTTATACGTTCATTTTTCTATATGTCATCAATAATGCTTGAATTGGTTCAAGAGGGCATTAAAATTGAGGTGGAAAAAATTGACCGTTTTAGTGAAGATGAAAAAATTAAAGAACTTAAGGAGGAAAATGCACATTTAAAAAAATATGAATTAATCGCAAAAACTAAATTGTCTTCTAAAAATGTTGATGAGAAAACAATTTTAGGTTTACCTATATCTTTGTTTGAGCAGAAACATTTAGATGTAATTAACAATATAGTAGTTAAATTAAGAAAAACACATAATATATAATAGTATGATTGAGATAAAAGGACAATATTGTAAAGATGTTAAAATTTTTACTGATAACGTTGAAGAGTCGGCAATGTCCACAATATATAGGATTGCCGATTGTAGGGCATTCAAGGACAGAAAGATTAGGATAATGCCAGATTGCCATGATGGTAAAGGTATTGTCATCGGTTTTTCTTGTCCAATTAATCTTGAAAAAGACCATGTTAATCCAGAACACGTGGGCTGTGATATTGGATGCACGATTTCAGCAGTTTTCTTTGATAGGGAATTGTCGGCTGAAGATATGAAAGAGTTTGAGCATAAAATCAGAAAGGTAATACCTTTTGGCTTTGATATTAACGATAAAAAGAAAGTTGATATTAAAACCATTATCAAACGTTTCAACTCTGTACTTAACCGTATGTGTTCGTGTTATCCACAGCTTGCCCCATACCGAGTAGAATTTTCCAATGAGAGAGATTTGGAAAACTGGTGCGGAAAGTTCAACATGGATTATGGAACGTTCCTCAAGTCTATTGGCTCAGTTGGTGGAGGTAATCATTTCCTTGAATATGATGTTAACGATGAGTTAGGCAAATATTGCGTATGTGTTCATTGCGGCTCTCGTAATCTAGGGTTGAAGGTGTTTAACTATTGGAATAAAATTGCCAAGAGTATGACCATCACCAAAGAGGAAATGAAAGCACTTACTAATTCGGTGAAACTCAAAAATACTGATAAAAGGAACTTGAGCACTGAGTTAAAAGCAGCAAAAGAAGAGTACCTTTCAAAGAAGATTCCTGGATACCTTAGTGGGGAAAATCTTATGGGTTATTTGGTAGATGTGCTACTTGCCCAAGAATATGCTCGTTTGAACCATGATGTTATTATTGAGCAAGTTGTTGAGATATACAGAAAGATGGCGAAGGGAGTTAATGTGATTGACACTATACACACAACACACAATTATATTGACTATGACCTTAAGGCATTGATGGGTAAACCAAATATGATGATTCGTAAAGGCGCTATTCGTGCTTACAAGGGCGAAAGAATTATCATACCGTTTAATATGAGGGATGGTATATCAATTTGCGAGGGTAAGTCAAACGAGGATTGGAATTTTACTGCTCCGCATGGCTGTGGAAGACTTATGTCTCGCTCAGCAGCAAAGCAGAATCTAGATGTGGAAGAGTTTAAGCAGCAGATGGCTGACGCTGGAATTTATACTACGACTGCCGATGAGAAAACGATTGATGAAGCCCCAAATGCATATAAGCCAATGGAGGAAATCGTTAAATACATAGAGCCAACAGTAAATATTTTGTATTTTATGAAGCCTAAAATGAACATAAAGGCTTCAGATACCAAAGAGATAAATGAGTGAGGAATTTTAATTCTCGCTCATTTTTTTTTTAGGAAAAATTTGGAAATTAAAAAAAAATAACATATCTTTGCACTATGAAACATATGAAATATGAGTTTAGAAGAAATAAAAACAGTTTTTGGTAGCAATACCTTATCTTATAATAAAATAAGTGCAGTAGATTTAGCTAATATAGCAAAATTTGTTGAGGTTAAACTGCAAATGGACAAATCAACTTTGGATTATTATTACGAAATCAACGTGGGTGATTTAGCCAAGTCTAAAATAACTAGTGGGGAATTAGAAACGATGCAAAAACAAGGTTGGTCATTTAGCGATGATTCTAAAAATCTAATAATTTTTCTAACAAATTAATATTTTAAGAAATGATGTATATCGAGGTAAATGGAAGATTAGGGGCTGATGCCGAGCTAAAGACTTCCGCAAAAGGAAACCAATTTGTTTCTTTAAGAGTTGCAACCAATGACTACATTGGTGGAGAGAATATAACCACTTGGGTAAACGTACTTTGGAGTGGAGACCGTGCTGTTAAAATGGCTGAACATTTTAAGAAAGGTAGTTCAGTTGTGGTAAGGGGAGTGCCTAAATTCTCTACTTATACTACAAAAAATGGTGAAAATGCCGTATCGGTTGATGTTTTTGCCGACAGAGTGGATTTTGGTAATAATGGTAACAGCGGTGGAACTCAAACAAATGATGCGGTAACTGAAACTGGTAAGTTAACGCCAAAACCAACAGCAAAAGCAGCGGCACCAGCAGTGACTCAAGAGATTGTGGAAAGTAATGGTGATGATGATTTGCCATTCTAAACAAATTACCGTTCATTAATTTGGGCGGTTTTTGTTTTTTTTAACTATTTTAATTTTGCTAATTCAAAATTTTTTCATATATTTGCAAAAAAGTTTTGAATAATAACTAAATAAAAGAATAAAATGGCAAAAAAGGTAAATGAAGAGACATTAGTCGATGTAGAAGTAAAGGAAGTCAAACCAAAGCGTAAAGCTACTGTTAAGCGAAATACAAAGGAGAAAAAAGCAGAGGTAGAGGCAATCACCCAAGAAGTAGAAAACGAACTTAATGGTGAAAGTGAAACCCCCAATGTACCAAAAACAAGGTTGTCTGATGATGGGGAGATTGATTTGACAGCAATTTCAAGCCAGAAAAAAGCATATTACAACGAGATTGCAAAGGTTCTTGATGAAAAAGACTTGACTAGTATTGCTAGTTATGGTTCTGACCTTCAGAGAGCAATGGATACATATTCTAGTGACTTTTTGAAACAGACTTTCGATTCAAAAAACAGCATCGAATCAGCAGAACTCATTTCAAACCTTCTTGGAGAATTGCATGAGGTTAATATTGATGACCTTGAAGCACCTAGTGCAGTTAAGAGGTTTTTGAGAAAGATTCCAGGACTCCGTAAACTTGTTGTCAGCGTAGAACAAATTAAAACAAAATATCATACCATTGAAAAAAATATTGAAGGTATTGTGAAAAAGTTGGAAACTGCTCGTCAGATTTCGATTCGTGACAACAATCTCTTACAAAAACAATTTGAGAATAATGTTGATTACGTGGAGCAACTTGGAGAACTTATCATCGCTGGTAAGATTAAGTCTCAAGAACTTGACAAACTCATTGATGATATGAAGACTAATTCTGAAGAGTATGATGACTATCAGATTAGCGATGTAGAAGAGTATAAGAATTCTCTTGATAAACGTCTCACAGACCTTACAATGCTTCGTTATGCATTCAAGCAGTCATTGACACAGATTCGTATTATCCAGCGTACAAACATTATGAATGCTAATAATACTGAGCAACAGATTGCTATGACAATTCCTCTTTGGAAAAATCAACTTTCATTGGCTGTTGCCTTGTATGACCAGAAGCAGACGCTTGAGATAAGTAGTAAGGTTTCTGATACAACAAACGAGATATTTGCGAAAAACGCTGAAATGATGAAAACTCAAGCAATTGAGGTTGCTAAACAGAATCAGCGTACAGTCATCGACATTGAGACTCTTCGTAAAACCACAGCAGACCTTCTTGCTACCGTTGAGGGTGTTCAGAAAGCGCAGCTTGAGGGCGCTCAGAAACGTGCTGCTGCTGAACAAGAATTGTTTAAACTTGAAAAACAGATGTCTCAGACTGCAATTGGTGTTGCCACTTCAACACAGAGGGTTATTGCAAAAGAATTGAAGGGCAAAGATAGACTTCTTGAAGAATAATGGGACGAGTGACTCCACCGCGTATTAAAAGACCTAAAAATATTATGGTTTGGCAAATAGTTGATAACAATATTTTAACTGAAAAGTTAACACCTACAGTTGGTGCTAAAAACACTATAGAGGATACAAATAGTAAAGAAAAAGTAGAGAAATTATACACTCAGCCTAAAAATCTATTTGAAGCTGTTGATTTCACTAACTTAGGCGTTATTGACGAATCAGAGAAATTTTCCCCTAAATTTATTGAAGGGGAAAATTATTCTTTGAAAGGTGTTTCTTGTGATGGATTTGAAATGGAGGAGAAAGTCTATAAGTTGGTAAAAGTTGTAGACGATTTTTACGGGACTAGTATTAACTCTGTGATTGTCAAGCAAATTTCTGGAGAACAAGGGATTATTTTTACTCTCTCTAAAAATGATTGTGATTATCATGGAATAGAGTATGAGAAAGGGTTACAATTATTCCCAAAAAATCTTCCTTGGACTAGGGTGAAAGAAAAAATTCCGTTTGATAAAAATAATCTTTCCACAACACCAGTTAGTGATATTGATAACACAATTAGATTTATATTACTTAGACTAGATGGGTTTAAAGATTATCTAGATGGGTATGTTTTAACGCCTAGTGGACATCTTATTACAGAGAAGCGTTTTATCGACACAATTAGAGTTACAAGTAAAGAGCCTATTGTATTCGGAAATGGTTTCGTTATCAACGATAAAACAAATCTTGATATTGAATTAGTATATCCTAAAAACTTATTGTTTAATCATGCTAATTTTATCTCTTCTGAAGATACTATTTTTGTTATGATTAGGCTTAAAAGGGAATATGGAAATGCACAAGATGGCTATTATAATTCAATTGATAGGTGTTTTGGCGTAGAACCTAAATATTTAGAAGGTATTAACCCAACAGAATTTTTTGAAATTAGTTGGGATGAACTAGGGGCATACACTGTTGAGGAATATGAGGCTTTGAAGGCTGAAAAGGCTAGGAAAAAGGCTGAGAGAGCACGTAAACTTGAAGAAGAACGTAAACGTAAGATAGCCGAAGAAGAAAAACGCATAAAGGAACAGCGTATCCGTGCGGAGGCAGCAGTGGACAGAATGAGAGGGTATCATATGAAATTACCTTCATTTCCACCCATTCCCAATTTGGATTTTAATGGAAGCATAGGGTCTATTGATATGATTGTCAATACATTAGACACCTATTTTGATTCATTGGATAATGCATTAACTATAATCAATGAAGATTTAAGCACAATGTCTAAACTTAGTGGTTTAGGCGATATACACAGAATTGTTTCCAATAAAGCGTATAGAAAAAGTATGGACGAGAACTTTAAAAAACTGTTAAATAATTTATAAGTCAATGAAAAAGATTGTAAATGAACCGAGAGAAATAGATGGAATGAGGGTTGTTCAAGACTCATGGGAAATAGCAGAAGCCTTGAAAAATGGCGAAACTGTTTTGCATTGGGAAGCTGGAACCTCTATGCAGCCATTGATAAACCACATGGAGTACTGCAAAATAACGCCTTGCGTTCCAATAGATGTGAAAAGAGGTGATGCGGTATTCTGTGTTTTGGATGATGGTATGGGTCATGAGTACCCAATGGTACATCAAGTATGGGAAATCTCTGACGCTAGCCACACAAATGAATTGTGGTTTAAGATTGGTAGCACAATGTCTACTATTTTTGGATGGACTAAAAAAGTTTATGGCATTGCAAAGGGAACAAATATCTACCAAGAAATAACCCCAGAAATTAGGGCATCTTGGGAAGAGTATGAAGCAGTTCACGAAGAAAGAAAATAATTTTTTTATTTTCTCTTGAAACTTTTTAAAAAACACATATATTTATAATAAACAACAAATTTTAATAATAATATGATTACATTTAATCTACATATAGAACAGCCTTATGAACTTGGGTATGAATATCCAAGACTAGGAGGCGTGTGCGTAGGTTAAGTGTAGATTCGTATCATATAATTATTATATATACCTTATTTAGCAAATAATGTTTATTATATAATATTGGGTGAACAATCTACGGAATGTTCACCCTTAGAGTGTTTAAATATGTTAAAAGTTAGCGAAAAATTTGGTTATTCCAATTTTTTTTCATATCTTTGCATCGTCCAAATGGATAGAGGTTAAATGTTAGACCGAATAAGCCCATCAATAGAACGGTGGCTACCTTATTGACAGTGTGGGTACAAACCACTCC
>Ga0247608_10007667_pt1 | contig 11017 bp, 10 predicted proteins | sample 176DNAGHGlowgp2_FD_193490 | JGI IMG/M metagenome (GOLD analysis project Ga0247608, IMG submission 193490) | Sheep rumen microbial communities from Palmerston North, Manawatu-Wanganui, New Zealand - 1766 DNA GHGlow gp2 | ecosystem: Host-associated > Mammals > Digestive system > Stomach > Rumen ... | reverse complement strand
TGCCCCATGTAGCCGTGCCGTCTTCGTTCAGACAGAAGCGGCTCTCCTGCTTCTCGTCATCGTAGATTCCGGCCATATTGGCGAAGGTCAGCTCCTTCGTTTCTTCCTCCAGCGGCTCGTCAAGATACCTATGCATACCTTCCATCAAGTTGGATTCCTCCTCTTTACCGTCAGCATCCTGGAAGTACCTGATGATGTTATGTACACGCCAGTTGCCATCCTCATGGCAGAACTCAAACTTCTGACGGACATCCTGAACAGAACTATGAAGGAGGAAGCTGACTGTTGCCCTACCCTTCTCTACGTCCAGCTGCTCAAACTTGATGTCACGAGCCTCCAAATCTGAGGGGTTGCTGTCCTGCATCTGCGTCCAATAGTTCTCGTTGAAGAAACCGATTTCAGCCACATGTGAGTCCTTCTCTTCAACAGCAGCCACCATCTTCCGCCATGTATGACAGGCGTAAAGCTGGTCTATACCTACTTCGTTTTTAGCCTCTGCGGCATACAATTCCTTGATAAGACCTGTCATTTCTTTCTGTGCCAATATGGCCGTCGAGTCATTATTAGCAACTTCTGAGCTTTCTGTCTGTGCCTTCTTGCCTCCGCATGCCATAAGCATCATCACCACGGCAATCAGGAAAATGCTTTTTCTCATAACATTTTGGTTTATAGTTTTATACCGCTGCAAATTTAGGTAAAATTTTCAAGAAAAACAAGAAGAAGGTGAAATAATGCATCTTTTCTTAATCATCAAAGATATATCGCAGACGACATTTCGTTAAATTCTCTTAAAGTTTTTGATAAATCGCTTGCAATATAAACTATTATTATAAGAAAATCTTGGGACGCAAGCACAAAAAAGCCGCTAACTTATTGAAAGTCAGCGGCAAATTTTTTAGGGTGGTCGAGGTGACAGGACTCGAACCTGCGACAGCCTGGTCCCAAACCAGGAACGCTACCAACTGCGCTACACCTCGATTTTGCGGGTGCAAAGGTACACATTTTCTGCGACCCTTGCAAATTTTTCCGCAATTATTTTATGATTCCTTGTTCAACAAAGATTTTTTTCAGGGCAACAACCGAGCGGTCTACCTGTTCCTTGGTGTGGGTAGCCATCAAAGCGTAACGCACGAGTGTATCCTGCGGAGCACATGCTGGCGGGATAACAGGGTTGATGAATACGCCTGCCTTGAAGGCGAGGGCTGTAACCAGGAATGTCTTATCCACATCACGCACATACAGCGGGATAATGGGGCTTTCGGTATCGCCGATCTCGAAGCCTTCCTCGCGGAAACGCTTCAGGGCGTAGTGGGTCACGTCCCAAAGGGCCTGAATACGCTCGGGCTCCTGCTGGATGATGTGCAGAGCCTCCATTGCGGCTGCAGTGGCTGCTGGCGTGTTGGATGCCGAGAAGATATAGGTGCGGCAGGTGTGACGCAGGAAATTGATGGTATCCCAATCGGAAGCGATGAATCCGCCGATGGATGCCAGCGACTTTGAGAAGGTACCCATGATAAGATCCACCTCGTCGGTGAGACCGAAATGATCGCACACACCCCTACCCTGACGGCCGAAGACACCGATACCGTGGGCCTCGTCGACCATGATAGAGCAATTGTACTTGTGCTTCAGCTCGACAATCTCAGGCAGCTTAGCCAAATCGCCTTCCATTGAGAACACACCGTCGACAACGATAAGCTTGATGGCCTCGTAAGGCAGTTTCTGGAGCACACGCTCAAGATCCTCCATATCGTTGTGCTTGTAATGGAGCTGCTTGGCAAACGAAAGACGACGACCGTCCACAATTGAAGCGTGGTCACGATCGTCGCAGATAATATAATCGTCTTTGCCGACTACCATTGCCAGAACACCCTGGTTCACAGAGAAGCCTGTAGAGAAGCAGAGGCAGTCCTCCTTGCCGATAAACTCAGCAATCTCTTTTTCCAACTGTACGTGGAGATCGAGCGTTCCGTTGAGGAACCGGCTTCCGGCGCAACCAGAGCCATACTTGTCGAGGGCGCGCTTGGCAGCATCGATGATGCGCTGGTCGCCCGTCAAACCAGTATAAGCGTTAGAGCCAAACATCAACACTTTGTGTCCGCCCATTTCAACCTCTGTTCCCTGCTTGCCCTCAATGGCACGGAAATAGGGATATACATCTGCCTCCATGTACTTCTGGGGCTCACGGTAGAGCTTGTATTTTTCTTGTAATTGTCCCATTCTTGTTAGGTATCTTCTGTTGTTTATTCTATTATCAGGGTGCAAAGTTACACATTTTTTATCAATTAGTGCAACTTTTTATTAATATTTGTCTGTTTTTGGTATTTTTCTTGTATAAATCCCCGATATTTCGTCCAATTTTTGTATTTTTGCATCAGATTATGACAGAAAAGAAGAAGATAGTATTCATTCTAAACCCGATTTCGGGCACAAGTTCGAAGAAAGAGATACCTGATCTGATAGATCACACGCTCGACAAGGAGCAATTCGACTACGAACTGAGGCTCACCGAGTATGCCGGTCATGCTGCGGAGATAGCGAAGGTGTGCGCCAACGAGGGCAAGGACATCGTGGTGGCCATCGGCGGCGACGGCACTGTCAACGAGGTGGCCCGCTCGCTCGTGCATACGGATACGGCGCTGGGCATCATCCCTTGCGGATCGGGCAACGGCCTGGCAAGGCATCTGTGCCTGCCGATGGACGTGAAGAAGTCGCTGCAGATCATCAACGACTGCAAGATCGAGGCCTTCGACTACGGCGTGATCAACGACTTGCCCTTCTTCTGCACCTGCGGCATGGGATTCGATGCGTTTATCTCGCTGAAGTTTGCCGAGGCAGGCAAGCGCGGCCCCATCACCTACATTGAGAATGTGCTGAAAGAGGGACTGAAATACAAGCCCGAGACCTACGAAGTGGAGGACGAGACGGGCGCCTCGACGTACAAGGCGTTTCTCATCGCCTGTGCCAATGCATCGCAATACGGCAATAATGCCTACATTGCGCCTGGGGCAACGATGAAAGACGGCGAGATGGACGTGATCATCATGGAGCCTTTTGATGCGCTCGATGCCCCGCAGATGGCTGCCGACCTGTTTATGAAGACACTGGGCAACAATTCGAAGATAAAGACCTTCCGCACGAAGCAGCTCCATATCCACCGCAATCAGCCAGGAGCCATCCACTACGACGGCGATCCCATCATGACTGGCGAGGATATCGATGTGCACATCGAGCACCAAGGAATCAATATCCTGACAAATCCGGAGATGACGGAAGACACGGGGCAGCCAAACTTCCTGCTGAATGCCTTCAGCGACTTCTTTAATAATATAAATAATGTACGTGAGGACATTGAGCGCCGAGGCCACCGAATCCAGATTATCAACAAAGTGCTGCTGAGGAAACTATCTAAGCTATAATCGTGATGTGGCAGATTTGGGTAGTGGCGACGGTACTGGCTGTGTGTCTATGCTATGCCGGATATCGCATTCACAGGGCTCTGACAGACAGAAACGAAGCCTGCAGAGGCTGTGCTTTGGCGAAAAATTGCAATAAGAAGCGAAAAAATCGCGAAAACATTTGGCAATGTAGAAAATAATGACTACCTTTGCACCCGCATTCAAGAAACGGTGCCTTGACCTTCGGTCTTGTCGCCTTGCGCTCGAAAGAGCTGATACTTGTATCGCTCTTTACTCGCTTACTCGGTGCCTTGGATGAGTGGCTTAGTCAACGGTCTGCAAAACCGTCTACGGCGGTTCGAATCCGCCAGGCACCTCACAAGAAAGTTCGGAAACCTCGATAAACAAAGAGTTTCCGAACTTTATTTTTGTACAAAACAAAAGAAACGTATCAAAAACGTATCAAAACAAAAAAAGCAGGTGACAAGCTGCAACCTGAGACACCTGCTTCCGTAACTCAATAGAACTATACGCCTCTCGGCCACTCATTTACGCGCACGAGCATAATATAAAAATGAAAATGCCGTTTACTCCTTCCCGTGTATATCAGGTCCAGTGCCGGATTCCTGTAGAATGGTAACTTCTGGTCGCTGGATATCAAAATGACATTCTTAAGCCTCGCTGAGACACAATATCACTTCTATATTATTTTCTCAATTTTTTCCTCAGGAATCTGCCGAAACTTGCACCAGTATGCTTCGCACCATCCTTTATCAAATTTAGTTTGCTTCCAAATCTCCCACCATATTCTTTAATTCCATTAATCGAAGCTAAAACCTCGCCAGAATTATCCACAACATCAGCAGTACAATAAAAATCTCCTTTAGGCGTAATAGACAAAACCTTCACTTTAATGGTATATCTTGTATTTGAAAACACACCAATAATAATATTATCACAATTTGATAATACTTCTCCTACAAATAGTGCTACTACTTCATCTTTGTCTCTAAACCAATCATGTTCATAATTTGCAAAAGCATCTTCATCCATACCCATAATACTAGCCTGGGAAAAATCCAATTCCAAATTCACTTTCCCCTGTCCTTTCAAAACATTCAACGATCCACTTGTAACTACTTGGGATATAGCAGTATTAACAAATGAAAAAATAAATAAGGAAATAACAACAATTTTTTTCATATCACAATTTTATTTAGACCTTAATTAATTGTACTTATAGACAGAATTGACCTACAATGTGCCACCGAGTAGTGTGAGCTTTTATCAAATGAAGCATGCTCTTCTTGCAGTTATTCAAAAACTTATCCATTTCTTTACGATAAGACTGAATTACCTAAAGTTATTGTTTTCGACTGCAAATATAAAGAGAATATCTGAAAGTTCCAAATATTTTTGATAAAAAGTCGCTTGTTATCTCTATAGACAGGCCCCAAACAAAAGTTTAAACACCCATTTGAGACACTCGTCAGAGGGCGCTTTCCCCCCACTTTCTCTAAGAGTATTCACAATGCTGCAACAAGTTCTGGAAGAATATGCCATAAACTTTGGAACTAGGTGGAATAAATCGTAACTTTACATCGTGATTAAGAGAAATCACATAGATTTGTATTCATACATTTATTTTGTTAGAGGAAGTTTGTTTCATATTGTTGTTCGTTTTCTGTCTAAATAGTTATGATCGCAGTCATAGCTCGCCGAGATGGCGGGCTCTAACTGCGTATTTAGCCTTAAATTTCATGCGAGAGAATGGCTCTGCAGCAACATTTACTTCACAAAAACTTTTATAATCTTCTCGCCAACTTTAACAATGGCAACGCTACCTGATTGTAATGAAGTATTGATGCTTGCAAATCCATTTCGGCTGATAGCGGAGCCTGCTTGGAAGCCATTAATGCTGTAGACATTGATAGGCGTTCCATCATCGGCCCCTAAGACGGTTAGGATGCTTTCACTACTCTTAATCAGAACAGCAGCAGCACGCACGCTAGCTACACCATTCACAATGCCCTCGGTCTTCGGCTCTACATCAATCCAGCAGAGGGTAGCATTTGCTATTGCGGAGTTGTCATAGCCAGGCTTGGTGGCAAAGACACTAATGTTATATGTTACGCTAAGTTGTACATCGTTGCTGCTTCCTGATTTGATGTCATTGTCTGTGATGGTGTATTGACAAGTGGCTCCCTCAGTATCGCAATTAAAAGTCAGTCTGCCATACTGATAGCTGATAGTTGGAGTGGCGCATTTCTTTATTTCTGGCGTATCACCACCTCCGCCATTAGGCCCATCTCCTTCTTCAATAAATAAAAAGTCTTTCCAGCCTTCAGTTGCCTTGTATTTATCAATCGTTCCCGCAGGCACATACAGAGTTACATTTTTAAAAACATCTAATGAGAAAGTATCATCAGTAATATCAGATGGATTAACAATCAACGATACTACATAATCAAAAACAATATTATTGAAAGCATCTTCACCAATAAATATCACGCTGTTCGGGATAGTAATTGTGGTAAGACTACTGCAGTTTTCAAAAGCCCCACTACCTATGGTTGTCACGCCGTTAGGTATTGTAACTGAGGTAAGACTTCTGCAATATTTGAAAACATTTATGCCTATGTCTTTCACACTGTTAGGGATGGTAATAGAAGTAAGACTTACACAGCCATAGAAAGTCTCCTCGCCTATCGATGTCACGCTGTTAGAGATAGTAACAGAAGTAAGACTCATGCGTTCATAGAAAGCCCTTTCACCTATTGATGTGACTTTCCTCGTTCTATTCATATAATTTACTTTTTCAGGAATAATAATATCTCCACTAAAGCCTTTACCTCCAACTAATTCCAATTCTTTTCCATCATTGATATAGTTGTAATAAAATGTTATACTATCATCATTCTCGACCTCAATATCATGATCATAAGCATAGGTTTTTACTCCTAGCATACTCATAATCAAAGTGAACAGAATAGAAATACTAGATTGTTTCATATTTAAATAAGAATTACAAAATTATACAATAAAAAACGTGAGCAAATTACTTCGCTTACGTATTCCGAGGTATTGGGGATAACCTTACAATCTTAAACGAGTAATAGCTCACGCCATCAGGCGTGAACCATCTACTTCTGTTCTTGATTGTTTCTTCAAATTCCCCAATTATCGGAATACAAGAATCAAAGCGGACGCTTCACTATATGTCTTTTATATTTCCTTCGTTATGTTACCATACGCAGTTTTGTTTTAGAGTTCAATTTTATGATACTTATCCACGAAGGTTTTAGAGTCTAAAACCTCCATATTGGCAAAACCATAATCCTTAATATTTCGTGTTACCAGACAATCTGCCTCGGCTTGGACGGCAGAGAAATATTGAAGAGCATCCTCAAAATCACTCGCCCGCAAGCTAATGGCTTTGTCAATTACCTCAGCCCCTAACGGAACAATCGTAAAGATGGGGCGGAATGTCTGAATAAGATTATAGAACTTCTCTGTAGAAATCTCTTTGCGCGTTATGTATTTGATATTAGCAATCGACAAATCAGAAATGAGCAGAACAATTTGGCCGTCAACAGCCATGTCGAAAATACTCAATGCATCATCAACAAACTGTTCCCGTCTAAAAAGAATATCGAGAAAAATATTAGTATCAATAAATACTTTCTTCATCTGCTACTGATATTTCCCTGTCAGATAATCTTCTTTTTCCTGTTTCCAGTCTTTAAGCTTTTCTTCGTCAAGTATGCCGACCATCTTGCGAATATTCGCTTTCTGCTGTGCTCTTTTCACGTGCAAAGACTCTTCCTCAGTTTTATAGATGGAAGATACTGCATCGAGAACTTTCTGCCAAAGAGAAGTATCCGTCTTGTCAAATTGTTCCAATAGCTGCATCGTGCTAGCACGTAAATCAACTGCTGTCATATCATCTTAATATATTAGTTTTCGACTGCAAATATAAAGAGAATATCTGAAACTTCCAAATGTTTTGGCAGAAAAGTATTTTTGTTACCTCTGGTGCCAGGTTCCCTAGGAGGCACGAAATCTTGCATATTTATCCGGAGAATTAGAATTAATATACAGTATTTCCTGAGAATGAGTTTATCGGTAGCAAACGATTGGTTTCTCGGTAGCAAACCCATGGTTTGTCGGTATGTAACTACCAGTTATATGGGAGCAAACTTTTAGTGTATTTATATGCATTTCCGAGTGATGCAGATATACTGACTGTCTTTCTGATTTTGGACACATTGGACACATTGGACAGTAAATTCTTAAACTTTTCACGCGTACCGCGTAGGAACCTTATTATTCGCGTGCGGGTGTGCGCGGTACGCGTGAGGATTCTTTGAAAAATGTGTCATTACTGTCAATCCGTCCACGAATGAACCAGCTGTCAAAGAACTCAAGTGCAAAGATACAACATTTTTCTGCCGTTTGCAAGTTTTCAGGCAAAAAAGTTGTGTTCAGCTGTCCTTCTCGTCAAAGAGATTCTGGATCTCCGAGATCTCCTCTTCATCGAACCACTTGGAAAGTCGCTGCTTGGCCTGGTCGATGATTTCGGGATCGATACCCGTCCACACCTTCTTCAGCACATAGAGGAGTACGGCAAGGTCGTCGGTGAGTCCTGCGATGGGGATGGCATCCGGGATGACATCGAGGGGACTGATCATATAACCCAGGGCACCGATGATGATGGCCTTGTCGGCCTTGCTCACCTTGTCGCTCTGGAGCGTATAGTACAGGATCAGCGCTGCATATACCAGTTTGGCACCAGCGCGCTTGGCTATACGCGAAATCTTCTCAACAAAATCCTTCTGGGTGAATTTGTTGGCATAACTCATAAAATCGGGTAATTCCATATACGCATTAATTAGTTTATTTATTGATTCTTATGATTCTGACTCCCGTATGGGAGGGATGTTTCCGGAGATACTGATAGAGGGTCATCGGCTCTTCGACCACCTTCTTGTGGAGCTGGGAGGCGTTGAGCAGATGGAGCTGGCCGTTACGCCACACGGCAAAGCCCAGATGAGCGATGTCGAGCCCTTTCTTATTACAGGTGATGGCGATGATGTCGCCGTCGTTGACAGCCTTGCGCATCAGGGCGACATTGCCCGTGAGCCGCTTGGGGATATAGCGGAAGCTCTGGCCTGACACGCGCTGCTCCATCGCACGGATTCCGGGCACGTATTCTGGATGCTGACGCAACGCCTTATAACTGTCGGGATGATTGCTCATGAACGAGACGGCAACCTCCTGGACAGCGGAGAACGGCGGCTCGGGCGACTGCTGCTCGGTGACGATGCCTGCAGCCGTGTTGGCGGTAATCCACTCCGTAAAGTAATGGATGCGGCTGGTATAGGTATCTATCCGCCCGTTACGATAGCGCATGGCTACGAGGGCATTGAGATAATCGCGCCAGGTGTAGAGATGGCGATAGGCGCAGAGCGTCAAGGCGGTGACATTCTCCACCAGCGTCGTACAGTCGAGCTGACGGGTATTCACCACGAGTTGTTCCTGATCGTTGATCTCCAGGGTGTGGGCCACATAGGGTCTCCCAAGGAACTGACGGGCGAAATAGAGGGGGAAGTTGGTGGTACGCGGCTGATGGCGCGCCTCGTCGAGCAGCTGGCAGATCGTCAGGCTGTCCGTCGTCAAGGCACTCACCTGCCCCATCGCCGTCTGCGTGGTCAGGCAGAGCCACATCAACAGGATTGTATATATGAATCGTCTCATTCCGTCTTCTTTTTACGATATTTCTTTTTCAACATAAAGTTATAGCCGATGTAGACATTCAGCGAGCCGTACATATTGTTGGCCGTAAAGCGCGACGTACGGTAGTTGTTCGTGCGCAGGATAATGCTCGTGCCGGCATACCAGCGGGTATTGTTGTAGACTAATCCGAAGCGCCCGATGAAGTCGGGATTCACCTTCCCGATATCGAACCCCCTCTTCTCGTCGGCTGTCTTGCCGTAGCTCGTCTTATAGGAGACGGCCAACTGTCCGCTGGCACAGAACAGGAAATTCTTGGCGAACACCCAGTTGTAGGCATAGCCGCCGGAGAATATAAAGTCGTTGTACTTGATGCTGTTGAACATCATGCCACTGTCGAGCTTCACGTCCTGCCCTTTGGGCATCCTGCTTTCAAGGGCTTCATCCAGCGCCAGATGGTCGAGTTCGAGCGTATTATTCGTATAGCCCGCGCCTGCCATCCATGAGCCGCAGCTGATCTTCTGACAGGTAGACTGCGAAAAGGCTGCCGGATAGGAGAAATGCTCGTGGTTGAAGATGTAATAGGCACTGACGCCCGTGATACCCACATTCACCCCTCCAAAGGGCATGCCCTCGAAAAGATCGCCGTTGATCCCGTTGCCAAGATTGACGTCGCGGATCTTATAATCATTGCCCGTGCGGCGGTAATACAGATCGACACCCACCTGTGATGAATAGATGCTGAGGTCGAACTCCTGTCGCAATCCGCCGCTCTTGAACCCGATGTTCTTGATGTCGAAGGTCCATCCGAAGAAGAACCACCGCCAGCCGAAGAACGGGCCTATCTTCGTGAGCCCGTCGGGAGCCAGCCTGATGCTCTGCCCATTGCTGCTCAGCACGAAGTTCTCGAATGTGCGCGTGGCTTGCATCATCACCGTAAACTCGTAGTGCTGGGGCTCGATATAGTCGTCCTGGGTGCGGTCGAAGCCTCTAATCGTCTCGCGGATCTTGCTCAGTTCCTTGCTCTTCAGCGAGTCCGTCGGATTAGCCAGCGGTGCTGTCTGCAGCGATACGCCATCATCTGCGAACACCTTTGTCACAGACATGACAGCCAAGAACAACACGATCCACAGCAGACTTCTCACAGCAATCAGAATTTACCCAAGATACGATCCATCGCCCAATTGACGGGTGTTGCCGACTCGCTCGTGCAAGTACAGATGGCCAGTCCTTGCAGATGCTCGATCACATTCTTGATCAGCGGATACTGCACGTAGGGCGGATTCGGAACGATGATGCTCTCATCGCCGTCACTCGTCTGCAGCCGGATAGGCTTATAGTCGAACACAGAGAAACTTACCTGTCCCTCCGTACCGATAATCTCAATACAATCCTCGCGGGCACTCTCATGAGCCACATAGCACCAAGAGCCAGAGCCTGGCAGACCGTTCTCGAAGCGGAAGCAGGCACTCACGGAGTCCTCTGCCTCGTAAAGTCCGCCCCTGCTGGCACAAATGCCACGAGCCTCAAGGATGACACCAAACATATCCTGCAGCAAATCGAGCTGATGAGGGGCCATATCATAGAAATAGCCACCGCCTGAGATCTCAGGCTGCAGGCGCCAGGCAAGGGGTTCCCCCTTACCGATGGCCTCCAGATCAGTAAAGCGCGGAGGTTCGGTATAGCGTATCTGCACATTCAGGATCTTGCCGATGCGCCCGCTGTTGACGATGTCCTTCACCTTCTGGAAATAAGGCAGATAACGACGGTAATAGGCTACGAAACAGGGCACGCCCGTCTGCTCAGCGATACGGTTGATGCGGGCGCAATCCTCATAGCTGGCAGCCAGCGGCTTCTCTACGTAGACGGGCTTTCCAGCCTTCATG
>Ga0247608_10007666_pt1 | contig 11020 bp, 10 predicted proteins | sample 176DNAGHGlowgp2_FD_193490 | JGI IMG/M metagenome (GOLD analysis project Ga0247608, IMG submission 193490) | Sheep rumen microbial communities from Palmerston North, Manawatu-Wanganui, New Zealand - 1766 DNA GHGlow gp2 | ecosystem: Host-associated > Mammals > Digestive system > Stomach > Rumen ... | reverse complement strand
GCAGGCATTGAACTTGAGCCTCGCGATTACCAACGAATATCTCGTGATTGGTGCTCGTGGTGGTTTCCAGCCGAACGTCTATTTCAAGGAAATGTGGACGTTCCGCTGCAAGTCCGATGCTAAGCTGATTACCCATGCCGTCGAAGATGTCAAGGCCGCAGTTGAAGCCGGACATGGTCCGAAGTGCAAGGACGGTAGCGAGATGGATAAAGAGAAGTATCTCTACGAAATCGAAACTATCGAACTCTGGGCAATCCAGAAAGAATCTGAAGAGGATCCGGGTCGCGTGATCTGGGCGCTCTACACCAACGGGGGTACTCCCGAAGAACCTGTTGCCGACAGTGCTTATGTTGACGGCAACAACAACTTCCTCGCTCTCCCGGGTGAAGGCGCTATGGGCCTGACTCCGCCGCCGGCTCTCAAGAAGCCCGCTGCAGGTACGGCTCTCGCAACCCTTACCCCGAACTCCGCTCGCACGCTCAAACCGGACGTTGCGGCGAAGAACCTCATTCATCCGCTTTCCGCATACGATCTCATCGCAAAGGATCTGATCGCAATCCATACGCAGTTCATCGACCTGGAAGACGTCGACAACATTATCATCGTGGCTAACGACGATACGCAGTTCGACAAGATCATCCAGCTCATGGACCGTTCTAAGGAAGCGGGCTTCAGCAAGATCAACCTTGCAAAGTTGGGAGGTTAATCATGGCTAGAAGAACTCGTAAATACGCTGACGACGTCCCGTTCTCGATTACCTCGATGATGGACATGATGACCATCATCCTGGTGTTCATGATCAAGAACATGGACGCTGAAGGTCAGCTCTTGACCCAGGCCGAAAACCTGATCCTTCCGGTCTCCACGTCCAAGCTCCAGCCGACAGAAGTTTCTCTGACGGTCGTGATCGATAAGGAATACGTGGTGGTCGACAATGAGAAAGTCGTGCCGACTTCGGACGTGCTTGCTCAGGAAGATCTCTGTGTTCAGCCTGTTCTTACTACCCTTTACGGGAAACGTAAGGCCGAAGTGGACCAGCACTTGCGTCAGGGCCAGCCTGCCGACGAAGCCGGTAGCGTTGTTGTCCAGATCGACAAGAACATCCCTTACGACGCCATGTATAAGGTGATGGCTACCTGCGGTATCGCTGGCGTGCCGTCCTGCAACTCTTCCGAAGGCGAAACTGGCTACGAGAAGATGAGCGGCTATACGAACGTTTCCTTTGCCGTTCTCGAAAAGAACGGAGGGGAGGAATAATCTATGGCTAAGAAAAATACTCCTGTAGATCCGTTAGTTGCGGCTCTTATGCCTGAATCCGACAAGAAGATGGCCACCATCGCTGGTGCGTCTGTGCTTGTCGCTCTTGCCCTTTCTTTCTGGGCCTCCATGTACGAAGTGGTCGTCGATGAAGTTATCTTCGACTCTTCTGAAGGCCCCGACCTGACCGCCCAGATGTCTATGGACGAGAAGAAGGAAGAAAAGAAGGAAGAGAAGAAGAAGGAAGAGCCCAAGAAGCCCCGCAAGAAGGCGGGTGGTGGTGGCAAGCCCCGTGGTAAGGGCCAGCCGAACGCTCCGCAGACTCGCGGCGTGCTCAAGCTCCTCACTGCTCAGACCAAGACTGCTAGTGCTGCTGCCTACGACCTCATGAAGAACCAGAAGTTCACCAAGGACATCGATAAGGTTCTTAAGGACGTGGCTGGCCTCCAGACGACGGGTAAGACCGTTCTCGGTGGCCGTCGCGGTAAGGCTGACGGTGGCTTCAACGAAGGCTACGCTGAAGGCGGTGCCGGTGGTATCGGCGACGGCCTCGCAGGCCTCTTCGGCGGTGGCGGTGGCGGTATTGCTACCAAGGCCAAGGGTAACATCAAGACCCCGTCTGCCCGTGACATTGACATGGGTGCAGGTGGTGGCTCTCGTTCCGCAGCGGACATCATGAAGGTCGTCCGTCAGCGTACCCCGGGTCTGCGCCACATCTACAACAAGTTCCTGAAGAAGAAACCGGGATTCCAGGGTAAGGTTACCCTGAAGTTCACGATCGCTCCGGGTGGCGAAGTTATCAGCATTTCCATTGTGTCTTCCACCACTGGTTACGGCGAATTCGATGCTCAGATCAAGGGCGCCGTCTCCAACTGGACGTTCAGCAAGGTTAAGTCCGGTAACACCACCGTTACGATTCCGTTCACCTTCTCCGAATAACGGAAAACCTGTTGAAAAAAGGCCACGCTCAAAAAGCGTGGTCTTTTTTTTATTTTTCTATTGCGTTTTTCTTTAATTTAATCTAACTTTATAACAGAATTTTTAATAGGAGTCCTCAAATGAAGTTGAGATCAGCAATTGCCGTTGGCGCTGCTTTTGGAATCCTCGGGGTAGGTTCTGCTTTCGCTACCTTCGCTCGCGTCGAATCCATGGGCAAGAACACGACCTACATCATGGATGATGTGAGTATTTTCGACAACCCTGCAAACATCAATCTCTACCCGAACTACTTGATCGGTGAGTTCGGACCTTACACGCAGGATGTCGCTACGGGTACGAACCAGGACCCGATGCACCCGAACTTCGGCGGTATCTTCTCGCTCTCCCTTGGTGACGAGAACAATCCGGATCCGCGTCTTTCCATCGGTGGTCTCTTCGGCCGCATCAACGAGGAACTCGCACGCTACCTGCCGAACCGCGTGATTGCTGAAAATGGCCGCGACATCTCTAACGTTCCCGAAACCGTTACTAACTTCGACGGCTTCCTCGGGTTCACGCTCTCTAACGGCGACGCTCTCGGCTTGCACATCTACATTGCACACCAGGACGGTGGCTACGAGACCCCGAGTGGCATCTACCAGGTCGATGACAATGCATACGCTTCCATCGTGCAGGCTGATGCAGGCTTGAACATGCAGTTCGGTGCGAACATCGACTTCGAGTTCATGTTCGCTCTCGCTCGCATCCAGTTCGGCCCTGACCACAAGAACTTCTTCGATGATGGCGACTTCAGCTTCCTTGCTAAGTCCCGCGCCTTCTTCACCCTCGAGGCAATCGACGGCGAACTGGTACCCGCGGTTTCCGCTAAGTTCATCGAAGCTCCGGGCATCGACAACAAGCGTGCCCAGGTCGGCCTCGGCATCAACGTCGCTCTCGACCGCGGCTTCTTCTGGTTGGGTCTCGACTTCATCTGGGACAAGCTCGAGGCTCATGACTGGAGCATTGACTACACCACTGGCGAGAGGGTCTACAATTCCTACGACAACGACGATCCGGCTTGGGATGAACGTCGCGACATCGGCGGCATGATCAGCTTCGGTATCGAACGCAACATCTGGTGGGACTGGTTCGTGATCCGCGTCGGCGGTCAGAAGTCCATCCTCTACACCGACTGCGACCAGAACGAAAAGAACAAGGGCCGTTCGGGCATCTGCACCGACAGCGGCAACTTCTTCAGCACGAACCCGCTTGCTAACGGCACTGCCGACGACCACGTGGGCTTCGGCTTCGGTATCAACATCGAAGAAAAGCTGAAGATCGACGTGACTGTCGCCGAAGACCTGCTGTTCCGCAACCCGTTCCAGGGCGAAGGCCGCATCTTCTCGAGAATCTCTGCTACCTACTCCTTCTAGTAGGCAAGGACTGGCTATTGAGGAATGCTCTCCAACCGGAGGGCATTTCTTTTTTTTTGTTGCGATGATAACTATTTTTTCAACCATGAAATACTTGCTTATTTTGCTTACGGCGATTGTCTTGTTAGGTTGTTCTGAAAGGACGGAACGTATTGAGAATAAATTAAACGCGTATGTCCAGGAAGACCTCAAGTTTATTGTGGCCCAGACCATCCATGCATCGGGTGACAGGAGCGGAATCCTCGATACGCCCTACTACCGCGTGAAGGACTTCAGGCTGTTTGCGGGCGATACGGCCGCCATCTACTCGGCGTATGCCGAGGTGGACTTCTTCATTTATCAGGACATCAACATGCACGAGAAGCGCAAGTACCGCTACGACGCCCATGCGCGCCAGTGGGACCGCTATTACAAGGCGCTCAAATTCGGGCAGGATTCCTTGGACCGCAAGGAAAAGCAGAAATAAAAGTTTTATATTTTCGCTTGTAAGGATTCACCTTTTCAAAGGACCATATTTTGTTCGGACTCTTCTCCTGTGATATCGGTATCGACCTGGGTACGGCGAACACTCTCGTTCACGTGGCAGGCCAGGGCATTGTCATTAACGAACCTACGGTGATTGCCGTGGACAGCAAGAACAATCGCGTGTCGGCGATTGGTTTCGAAGCGAAAAAGATGCTCGGCAGGACCCCGGGCGAGACGCGTGCCGTGCGCCCCATGCGCGATGGCGTGATTGCGGATTTTGAACTGGTCGAAACACTCCTCCAGACCTTCATTAAGCGCGTGCAGAAGTACCCGCTGTGGATTGTCAGGCCCCGCGTTGTTGTGGGTGTGCCGAGCGGCATTACCGAAGTGGAAACCCGCGCCGTTATCGATGCCGCCAAGCAGGCTGGTGCGAAGGAAGTCCACCTGGTTCACGAACCGATGGCTGCCGCTGTCGGTATGGGCATCCCTGTGGAAGACCCTGTGGGTAACATGATTGTGGATATCGGTGGCGGTACTTCCGATATCGCGGTGATTGCCTTGAACCACACCGTCTGTAGCGCGTCTGTGCGCGTGGGCGGCGACGAGATGGATGAAGCCATTGTTCGTTACCTCCGCACGATGTATAACCTCCACGTGGGCGAAAGCACTGCCGAACAGATCAAGATCCAGATTGGTTCTGCAAGCCCGCTCGAGGAAGAACTGACCATGGAGGTCAAGGGTCACGACTTTATTGCCGGCATGCCGCGCACGATGACGATTTCGAGCACGGAAATCCGCGAGGCCTTGAATGAACCCGTGACTGCGATTATCGAGGCTGTGAAGCAGGCTCTGAGCATTACGCTCGCCGAACTTTCTGCCGACATTTACGACAAGGGTATCATCATGACTGGCGGTGGCTCTCTGCTCCGCGGTTTCGATGAACGTATCCGCAAGGAAACGGGACTCTCGGTGAATGTGATTGACGAAGCGCTCACCTGCGTTTGCAAGGGTGCCGCTCGCATTCTCGAGGACCTCGACAAGTATCGCCCCGTGTTGGTAGCATCTTCCAATTAACGGGGATTCTACTGTTCGATGCTTAGGGCGTTCCGCTTTATAGTTGAACTGTTTACTCAAAGGCATGGCGTTGTCGCTTTTGCCTTTTTCTTGCTTGTTGGCCTCTTGATGCGGCAGGCTCCGCAGACGGTGCGCGAGAACATAATCTCTACGGCGCTCGGTACGGTGTTCTATCCGGCACAGATGGTCGTATCTTCGGTGGGCGCATACCATTCGGTGGTTGAAGAGAACGAACGCCTGAAAGAGGAAAATGCACGCCTGCGTCAGGAAACGTACTACGCGAGCGAGGGCTTGCAGGAACTGACAAGACTGCACACGTTGGTCCGGTTCGATGACAAGTGGGATTACCCGATTGTGACAGCGCGCGTGGTGGGGCATAACCCTGGCAGGTTCCTTACGACGCTCGTGATTAATCGCGGTACGATACAGGGCGTGAAGGAAGATATGCCCGTGTTCTCGATGAACGGGCTCGTGGGCAAGATTACGAAGGCGACAAGCACGCATTCGCGTGTGCAGTTGCTGGTGGACCCGAACCTTAAGTTGTCTGTACTCGAGAAGAAATCGCGCGTGGTGGGGTTCCTTGAATCGGTTGACGGCCACCTGCTTACGGCGATGATTCCTTCGCATGCGGGCGTGGAAGTGGGCGATACGCTCATTACTTCGGGGCTTGGCGGGATATTCCCGAAGGGGATTCCCGTGGGCACGGTGAAAGCGGTTCGCAAGTCTGACCTCGATGTGATGCGTCAGATGGATGTGGCTCCGTTCCAGGAGTTCTCGGCGCTCGAGGAAGTGTTCGTGATGGAAAAGGAACCGGAATGGATTATCCAGGAGTTGCTCGATGAACAATAGCTGGAAATGGATTCGCGTTCTTATTTTGTTTGTAATCTGCTTCGTGTTGCAGACGACGGTTGCGGATTGGCTCTCCATTTTTGGAGCAGGGCCCGACTTCGTGCTTATTTTGATTGTGTCGATTGCGATAAAGCACGGGCCTGCGGCCGGTGCGCTGTGGGGATTCCTTGCGGGCTTTACGCAGGACGTTTACGCCCCGGTAGAATGGCTCGGCGCAAATACGATTTCGATGACGGTGCTCGGGTTCTTTGTGGGCCAGCTTGAAGAGCGGTTCCTTACGCTGAACCTGCCCGCGAAGGTGGGCGTGCTCGGTTTCGGGTTCCTCCTTTGCGACATGCTCTATTTCTTCTTGACCGGACTTGAGAAGGACGTGGTCACGAACCTGTTCTTCTCGAAGACATTGCCGGAATGCGCCTATACGATGGTTATCGGGGCCGTTGTGTTCCACTTGTCTGTCGGAAAGAAGAAACGCCATGCTTAGCATGTCGGATAACGACAGCGTCCAGACCAGGAACTGGAATGTGCTGGTGTTCATGGCCGGCGTGGTGATTCTTTTTACTATTCTCCTGGTTCGACTCTTTAGCTTGCAGTATCTCGATTACGACGAGAACTTCCAGCGCTCCGAGAACAACCGCCTGCGCCGTGTTGTGCTTGTGGCGGAACGCGGGTTCATTTACGACCGCAATGGCGAAGTGCTGGTGCGAAACCGCCCCTCTTACCAGATTGCCTTGCAGGCGATGCACTTGCCGCGCAGGGATTCTGCCCGCGCGATTATTTTCAACCGCCTCTTGCAGATTGTGGACAAGAACGGCGAACGCATGTTCGACTCGCTTTCGCTCGATACGGCTTTCCAGAGGGCGCACTGGATTAAGAACCGCCCGATTCGCATTCTCGAGGACGCATCGCCCGAGCAGGTGGCGATAATCGAGGAACACTCGAGCGAACTCCCGGGCGTTACGACCCTCATCGAATCGAGACGCGAGTACCCTTACGGGACGCTCGCTTCGCACGTGCTCGGCTACACGAGCGAGATTTCGGAAGAACAGCTGAAGTTGCCCGAGTTTGCGGATTACTCGCAGGGCGACCGTATCGGCCAGAAGGGGCTCGAGCAGCATTACGATAGCGAGTTCCGAGGCAAGAACGGCCTGAAGCTTGTGGAAGTGAACGCGATGGGCCGCGAGGTGGGCCTGGTGCGCGGTGTGGAAAGTGAACCGCCTGTCCCGGGACTGCACCTGGTTTCTACGATTGACCTCAAGTTGCAGAAGGTGGCGGAAGAGGCGATTGCCGACAGCGTGAAGGGCGCGCTCGTGGCGATTGACCCGCGCAATGGCGAGATTCTCGCCATGGTGAGTTCGCCGCGCCTCGACCCGAACATTTTCTCGTTGAAGAAGCGCGAACGCAACAAGGGCTGGGCACAAGTGGCGCTCGATTCCATGCGCCCGCTCACGAACCGTGCGATTTCGGGAACGTACCCCCCTGCATCGGTGTTCAAGCTTGTGACCGCCGGCGCGGGGCTCGAGAGCGGAATACTTTCGGAGACGAAGTATTACCCGAAATCCTGTACGGGTGGCTACCAGTTCGGTTCGCGTTACCAGAAGTGCTGGGGCGTGCACGGCAACCTGAACGTGGTGCATGCATTGAGGCTTTCGTGTGACGTGTTCTTCTACCAGGCGGGTCTCGATATCGACATGGCCCGCATCAACGAGTTCGGGCGCCGCTTCGGCTACGGCGAGCAACCGCTCGGCATTGACATTCCGGGCGAGAAGAGCGGCTGGCTCCCGGATTCGGTGTCGTTTAACGAAAGGAACAAGAGGCTCGGTTGGCGATGGGCGCGCGGACTTATCCTGAACCTCTCGATTGGGCAGGGGCAATTGGTTACCCCGCTGCAGCAGGCGACGTTCATCGGCTCGCTTGCGACGAACAAGGGTGTTTACCGCCCGCACCTCATGAAGGAACTGCGCGACTACAAGGGCAACGTGGTGAAGGAATTCGAACCCGAGATAGTGCGGCCCGGGAAGATGAAGCCGGAGACGCACAGGATTCTCCTTGCGGCGATGGATTCCGTGGTGAACCATCCGGGCGGCACGGGCAAGCGCGGCGCGCTCCCGGGTATCCGGGTGGGCGCGAAGACGGGTTCCGGCGAATGGAAGAAGGGCGAGAAGACTCACGCCTGGTATGCGGCTGTGGCCCCGCTCTATGACCCGCAAATCGCGGTCGCCGTGATTCTCGAGGCGGCAGGCGGTGGCGGCGCGAAGGCGGCCCCGATTGCGCGCAAGGTGATGATGGCGTATTTCGGGCTTGAAGAGGAGGCGAAGAAATGAAACTGAACCATTTCCTCGACAATACCAGGAGAGTGGACTGGCTGTTCCTCGGCATAACGCTTGCCCTCATGACGTGTGGCGTCTGCCTGGTGTATTCGGCGACGGCGAGCGACAACCTGCCTTTTTACGAGACTCTCTGGTTCAAGCAGATTCTCTACTTTGCTGGCGGGTGCGTCTTGGCCGCGGGTATCGTGTTCCTGAAGATTGACTGGCTGAAAAGGGCGACGGTCCCCCTGTATATTTTGTCCCTGGTGTTTCTCTTTGTGGTGCTGTTCGTGGCAGGCGACGTGGTGAAGGGTGCGGGCCGTTGGATTGACCTCGGGCTATTCAAGCTGCAGCCTTCCGAATTCGCGAAGATTGCCTACCTGCTCACGATATCGTACTGGCTTTCGCGCCACCCGGTGAGCCTCTACAAGGTAAAGACCTTCGTGGTTCCTGCCCTGCTGTTCATTGTGCCTTTCGCGCTGGTGCTCAAGCAACCCGACCTGAGTACGGCCCTCGTGTTCATCGCGGTCACGTACGTGGCGTTCTTCTTTGCGGGCCTTACGCTCACCGACATGTTCCTGCTTGCAAGCCCGGTGCTTTCGGTGCTGTTCTCGCATTCCCAGGACATCGTATTCCAGGTGCTGTGGGGCCTCCTGATTTGCGCGGTGGTGTTCGCGCTGGTACGCCGCAGGCTCCCGAAGGTGCTGACGGTGCTTTTCCTTGCGGCGAACATCCTTGCGGGTTACGCGAGCTCGATGGCGTGGAATATGCTGGAACCTCACCAGCAGAAGCGCGTGCATACGTTCCTCGACCCGACGAGCGACCCTAAGGGTGACGGTTACCAGGTGCTGCAGTCGCTTACCGCGATTGGTTCGGGCGGCCTTACGGGCAAGGGCTTTGGTCAGGGCACGCAGACAAACCTCGCGTTCTTGCCCGAAGAACACACCGACTTCATTTTCAGCGTGCTCGGGGAACAGTTCGGCTTTGCGGGCTGCCTGTTCATACTCTCGCTCTACACGCTGTTCCTGTGGCGGGCGAGTTCCACGTGCAAGCTGTTCGCGGACCCCTTCATTACGCTCATTACCATGGGGGCCTGTACCATATTCCTGTTCCACATGATAGTGAACATCGCGATGACTATCGGGCTCATGCCCGTGACGGGGCTTCCGCTCCCGTTCCTTTCGTACGGCGGGTCGTTCGCCCTTACCTGCATGGTGCTTGTGGGCGGAATCCTCTGCATGCGATTCCAGGGCTGGCGTCAGTAAAAAAACAGGCGTTTTGGCTCATTTTCCGTTTGAAACCGTTTATAGGTATAGGAGGGCGGTTTCATTATGGAAATTATCCGTCGTTGTACAAACTTTCTTTTTGGTATGGAGTGCCTGGGCTGCGGCCGGGCATCGGAACAGCTGGACCCCTGGCTGTGTTCTGCTTGCAGGGAAGAACTTGCCCGCGAGGCGCTGGCATATTCGTTCCCTTCGCCCGATGCCATGTGCATGTTCCCCGTGCGTCCGCTTACGCGCAGGCTCGTGCATGCGCTCAAGTACAGGGGGCTTCCGGGAATGGCGTCGTACCTGGTAAGGCGATCTACCGCGGTGAAGGGGGGCGAAATTGCGCAGAGCATGGCGTTGCTTGCAAGGCCGTTCTACTTTGTGCCTGTCCCCCTGCACAGTTCGAGGTTCAGGGAACGCGGGTACAACCAGGCACAGAAGATTGCATCGGCGCTCGCCACCTGCACCGGGGGGCGTGTTTGCAACTGGCTTTCACGTACGAACTTCAGGGTGTCGCAGACCAAGCTTTCGCGCGAGGAGCGCGGCTATAACGTGGCGGGCGCGTTCGAGCCGAAACTGCCGAGGAATATGCCTTTGCGGGGGACTATCTTTGTGGTGGACGACGTGTACACGACCGGGGCGACTACGGGGGCGTGCGTGCATGCCCTGCGCCGCGGGACGGTGCTCGATACGAAGGTGTGCACGCTCCTTTACGACGAGCCCGTATCCGCGACGATGGACTTCGTGGCGGACTGCCGGATGGAATGGGATGGCAATTATGGCGATTGAGTTACTAGTTCCGAGTTCCAAATAAAAAAAGCGGGCTTCGATATGCTTCTCGAAACCCGCAATTCAAATAACTAGTAACTATTGACTAATAACTGGCACCGAAGGTGCCGAGGTAGCGGAGGAAGAGGGACTCGAACCCCCAAGCCTTACGGCGGCGGTTTTCAAGACCGCTGACTTACCAATTAGCCTATTCCTCCGGATTCAACGCCAACAATAAAAAACTCACGCCATTTCGTCAATGGAATTTGGGCGATTGTCTTTGGCGGGAATGAATATTAATTAAATTTTTCAATATGGAGACAATTGCAGAAAATACTGTGGTGGAGAACAAGCGGGTCCTTGACCTCCTGTTCTCCTACATGCCGAAAATCGCCGCGGAAAGGAAGATGGACAACCTGCTCGTGCTTATGGCCGACATGGGTCGTTCCCTTGTCCAGGCGGACCGCTGCTCCCTGTGGCTTACCGACGAGGAGCACGGGGAACTGTGGACGAAGGTCGCTCATGGGGTGAGCGAGCTTCGCATTCCGATTGCGGCTGGTTTTGTGGGCTGGTCTGTGAAGAACGGCCAGCCGTTGCTGATTCCCGATGCCTACCTTGACCCGAGGTTCGACCATCGCAGCGACGAGAAGACCCACTACCGCACGACGTCCGTGATGACCGT
>Ga0247608_10007665_pt1 | contig 11021 bp, 8 predicted proteins | sample 176DNAGHGlowgp2_FD_193490 | JGI IMG/M metagenome (GOLD analysis project Ga0247608, IMG submission 193490) | Sheep rumen microbial communities from Palmerston North, Manawatu-Wanganui, New Zealand - 1766 DNA GHGlow gp2 | ecosystem: Host-associated > Mammals > Digestive system > Stomach > Rumen ... | reverse complement strand
CCGGGGGCCGCCGACGCCCGCCAGCAGGGACTTTCGTGCCAATTGACGCAATGGCGGCCCCAAAAAGACCCCGCCAAGTAAACGCGCTTGTCAGAGTAAACGCCCCGGGAGGCGTTTACTCTGACAAGCGCGTTTACTTTGGCGAGTCACCGCTGGCATTTTCCGATTGAGGTTTCGTCCGATATGGTGTAGAATCGCACCCTGTCATGCCCATTGCATAGTCACCATGCGAAAAGGACGTTCCGTAGATTGGAAATCGAAAGCGGCGCGAGCCTCTTCAGGCCGTGGACGAAAAGCCGAATTGTTCGCGCTCACCGACAAGTTCAACGAGGACACGCCATTTGCGGAATGCTCCTTGGACTATCTGATCTGCTCTCGGCCAATCCACGGCGAGCGGAACAGCGCCGTCCACGAAGACAACCAACTCTACTCCGATCCATGGACATTTCATGATCCGGATGCCTCGTTTGACCTTGGCGACATCTATCGCCCAATGGGCGAAATGGATCTGTGGGGCGACTGGGATTGTCGCGATTGTGCGGAGTGATGGAGAATGAAGAAAACGCACGGCAACAGTCCAAGCGACATTATCGAGCAAGGAAAGCTACGAAAACTCATCAGCGTAAGTGCAGATGGGCGCCGCATCGAGTATTTGAAGCACAACATTTCGCGTGACTATACGAAACCCGAAGCAATCGTCGAAGCGAAGGCTTACCTTACCCTTGTACTCCAGTATGGCTACCCTGACGAGAACATCCGGCTGTTCTCATCGGTCACCATGGGGTCGTCGCTCCGGGAGGCGGACATCGAGGTCTATGCCGATGCGGCGCATGAAACGCCTCTCGTCATTGTCGAATGCAAAAAGGAAGTGGTCAGCGAAGCCGAATTCCGCCAAGCTGTCGAACAGGCATTCTCCTACGCTGTTGCCGAGGGGGCCAAATATGTTTGGACAACCTCGGGAATCAAGAACGAATACTATGAAGTGCCTGCTGAAAAACCCAAAGCGCGGCGAACGGTGGCCGATATTCCCCGTTTTGGCGAATCGTCTATGGCCAACTACCGATATGCCGTCAATGGCGGAGTCGGCCCCGATGGGAAAAAACACTTTCCGCTCAAGATGGTTTCAGAGGACGAATTGACGCATCGCTTCGCCCAAGCCCATCAAGCGCTTTGGGGCGGAGGCGAGCTGAATCCGTCGGATGCTTTCGATGAATTTGACAAATTGGTTTTCTGCAAAATTTGGGACGAGCGCAAAGATCGTGAAGATGGTGCCCCCTACGATTTCCAGATTATCGCCGAAGACACCGTGGAACACACGAACGAGGCGTTGCTGAAACGCCTCAAGGGACTTTATGAAGAAGGGCGCAAACATGCGCCGGAAGTGTTCAAGGACGATGTTCGCCTTTCTGCGGCCAAGGTTCGAACGGTTGTTTCCTATCTGGAAGACATCAATCTCTCCGAAACAGACCTTGACGCGAAGGGTCGGGCGTTCGAAACCTTCATGACTTCGTTCTTCCGGGGAAACTTCGGACAGTTCTTCACGCCCCGCCCCGTCGTGAAGTTCATCGTCGACGTGCTTCCCATCCGAAGCGAATCCCGCGTTCTCGACACCTCCTGCGGTTCCGGCGGTTTTCTCCTCCATGCCTTGGACAAGGTGCGGCGGTCGGCGGAAGCGAAGTTCGGGGCGCAATCCGTCAAAGCCTACAAGACGTGGCACGACTTCGCCCAGCATCGCCTGTTCGGCATCGAAATCAACGAACAGATCGCCCGCACGGCCAAGATGAACATGATCATCCACGATGACGGACATACGAACGTCGTGGCCGCAGACGGGCTCTTGCCGGACAGCCATATCGCCAACCAAACGGGCAATGGCGGATTCAAGAACGAGTCGTTCGATTTCATCATCACCAATCCGCCGTTCGGTTCCACCATCAAACAGACGGAACATGCCTATCTGGGACTGTACGGACTTTCCGTCCGCGACGCCGACTGGCTCAACCCCAAATCCAAGGCGGCCCAGCGGCCCGGCGTCGCGTCGGAAATCCTTTTCTTGGAACAATGCTGGCACTTCCTCGTCGATGGCGGTTATCTCGCAATCGTCATTCCGGACGGGATCCTCACCAATGCCTCGCTCCAGTATGTTCGGGACTGGATGATGGAGAAGTTCCGTGTCCTGGCGGTGGTGTCGCTTCCGCAGACCACGTTCATGAGCACGGGCGCGGGCGTGAAGAGTTCGGTGCTGTTCCTCCGCAAGCGCACGAAGCGCGAGACGGAGAAACTGCGGGCGAGCAAGGAATCCCTTCAACGCAAGATCGCGGAGAGGGGCCAGCTCGTCGAGCGCCTTGCCGAGATTGACAAGACCCGCAAGGCGGAGTTGGCGAAGCTAGACCAGCGGGCTGAGTTTGCCGTGCTCAAGCCGAAGGAGCGCAAGGAGGTTCCCGAATACAAGGCGGTGGCGGATCAGATTGCCGCGGTTGCGGAGAAGGCCGTCGCCGAGTTACACGACAAGCTTGATTCCGAATACAAGTCCGCCGCGGCGGAGGCCTTTCCGGACGAGGATATCTTCATGGCCATTGCCGACGACATCGGCTTTGACGCGACCGGCAAGCCGACCAAGGTCAACGAGCTGGACGAGGTCGGCGCGGAGTTGGCGAAGTTCATCCATGCGGCCGCTGAAGAGGATTCCGGACGATGAAGAAAGCGCGCAAGGCAAAGACCGCTTTGATCAAGCCGGATGTCGAGGTCGTCGAATCTGTCGAGGCGGAACTGTACAAGAGCGTCCGGTCGTATATCGCGAAGGCTCGTGCGAAGGTTTATACCGTTGCCAACAAGGAGATGGTCGCCGCCTATTGGAATGTCGGGCGTGAGATTGTCGAGAAACAGGGCGGGGCGGAACGTGCGAAGTACGGAGACGGCCTCATCAAGGGGCTTTCGCTGAAATTGACGGCGGAGTTCGGACCAGGTTTCGATGTCGCGAATCTCCGTAACATGCGACAGTTCTTTCTGGTTTTCGGAAAACGCTACACGCTGTGTAGCGAATTGAACTGGTCGCATTATCGGACGTTGATGCGCATTGAAAATACCGAAAAACGCCAGTTCTATTTCGAGGAATGCGCGAAGTCGGGTTGGAGCGTGCGCGACCTCCAGCGGCAGATCTCGACGCAGTTTTACGAACGGCTGCTTGCGAATCATATCGATCTCAAGAAGGCGTCAGGTTATGTGAAGCGCAGTCGTCCGGAACCGAAGGACATTGTGAGAAGTCCGGCGATCTTGGAGTTCACGGGCGTTTCCCCGTTTGCCTACAAGGAAGCTGATCTGGAGGCGGGGCTTATCCGTCATTTGGGCAAGTTCCTGTTGGAGTTGGGGCGCGGCTTTGCATTGGTTGGCGAGCAGTGTCCGATTCACGTCGGCAATGAGGTCTATCATTGCGATCTCGTCTTCTACAACTTCCTTGCGCGTTGTTTCTTCCTGGTCGATCTGAAGGTCGGCAAGATCACGCCCGAAGACCTTGGGCAGATGCAGCTCTACAAGCACTATTACGAGCGCGAGCGGATGAATCCCGGTGACAATCCACCGGTCGGCATTGTCCTTGGTTCTGATCGTGACGAGGCGGTGATTCGCTACACGCTGAACGAGCACGAGCGCAACCTCTTTGCGGTGAAATATCATCTGAACCTGCCGACGGACGAGGAGCTGCGAAGGGAACTCCAGCGCGAACGCGCCGCCTTTGAAGAAGCGCGACTCCTTGCCGCGCCGCAAAAGGTGTCAAGGGCGCGGATCAGAGGAGGCGTGAAATGACAAGTTTCATAGCCAAATCAAGCGAACTCTTTGATCGGTTCGATCCAAAGTATGTTGCCTTCAAGCGTCGGACGGCAAACTTTCGCTATCCCGCGGTCAAAATGGGTTCATTGCTTTCAGAACCACCCGAGTATGGTGCTGGAGAGGCGGGCATTGAACGGGAGAGCGATGCCACGCCGCGTTACATTCGGATTACCGACATTGATGAGAATGGCGAATTGTTGCCGGGATCGGGCATGACTGCGGCAAATGTCGAGCCGCAATATTTTCTCCGTGACGGGGATTTGCTGTTTGCCCGAAGCGGCAACACGGTCGGGAAGAGCTATTTGCACGAATCTGGACAAGTGCCGTATCCGTGCTTTTATGCTGGGTATATGATTCGGTTTCGCTTTGGCGAGAAAGTGTTGCCGAAATATGTTTTTGCCTTTGCCCAAACGCCGTATTATCACGAATGGGTTTCGGCCATTCAGCGTTCGGCAGGTCAGCCTAATATCAATGCGCAGGAGTATCGCAGTCTGGAGATTCCCCTACCGCCCTTGCCAGAGCAGCGAAAGATCGTTGCCGAGCTTGATGTGGCATACGCGGCAAAACGCGCGGCGGACGAAAAGGCAACGAAGCTTCTCGCCTCTATCGACGACATGGTGCTGAACGAGCTCGGCATCTCCAAGCTCCCTAAGCTCGATTCATCGCTTCCATCTCGCATCTTTACCGTACCCGCGACGGAAGTTCTAAATGGCCGTCTTGATCCCATCGCATATCAATCCATGCGGCGACAGTTTTACAAGAATGTTCGTGCTGGTACGTATGAGGTATTACGGTTAAATGAGATTGTGGACGTGGATCGCCGACAGACTGATTCGCTGGACGGGTTGAGGTATGTCGGGTTGGAGAATATCAATGGTGAGGACGGATCGTATTGCCCAACTAATGATAAAAAATCAATATCGACTGCCGTGCTGTTCCAAAAAGGTGAAATCCTGTTCCCGAAACTGCGTCCATACCTTAACAAAGTCTGGTTGTCTGATTTTGATGGCGCTGCCTCTACGGAATTTTTCCCGCTGATACCTACGGGCGTTTCTGTGGAATATCTGATTGTCTATTTGCGTTTGACGCAAGTCGCGAGGGTGATGACATTGCTGATGACGGGCAATACGTTGCCGCGTGTTCAATTGGAGGATGTCTTGTCCTTGCCGGTTCCGATCCCGCCGCGCCTCGTACAGGATCGTATCGCATCCGCTGCATCATCCATCCGCGCTGAAGCCCGCAAGCTGCAAGCCGATGCAACCGCCGCGCTCGATGCGGCGAAGCTGAAGATTGAGAACAGCCTAGTAAACAATTGATGTAAGGAGCAAAATGCCTTTGACACAAGAGCAACGAATCCGGTTGATTCGAGTGAAGGATTTCATCGTTTCGCATCGTTTTTCTGAATCGGATTGGTACAACATTGGAGTGTTAACGAATTCATATGCTGAAGTTGATAAGCATCCGCGGCTTTTGCAAAGCCTTTCTTGTGGTGATGATGATTATGAAGGTTGTGTCGTGCAGGTCTTGGTTAAGATGGTGGAGAAGAGTGAATGGAATCTTAACGGAATCGCATCTTACCTTAAAGAAAAATTCCCTAATGATCAAGCACAATTGGAGGATGGAATGGGAGCTGGGACGAATATCGTTTTACAGAACCCGATGGCAGGGGATCGACTTTCGGTTGTTTATCAAGTGGAGAGGCATGTCGGTCAAGGGGGGAATGGGCATGTTTTCGTGGTGACGGATGGCTGTCATAGGTTCGCGGCAAAAGTCTTGGATTGCAAGTTGCGGGGAGACGAAGAGAAGATTAAGCGCTTTAAATATGAAATTGATGGGTTGAAGAGGGTGGATCATCCTAATGTTGTCCCGATCTGTGGATCCGGCGAGACTGTTTCCGGGATGCCTTTTTATATCATGCCGCTTGCTAAGATGTCATTGCGAGATTTCATGAAATCGGATGCGAACTTGGATCAACGAGATCGACTAGCGAAAGAGTTGCTGGCAGGCGTCAAGGCGCTTCACAACCAAGGGATCATTCATCGCGATATAAAACCGGAGAATGTATTGATTATTGATGATCATGCAGTTGTTGCAGACATTGGCATCGCGCATTTCAACGACATAGAAACTGTGTTGACTCAGAAGGGGGAACGACTTGCAAATTTCTCTTATGCTGCACCAGAGCAGCGTAGGAAAAATCCTACACCGGCAAGAACGATGGATATCTATTCATGTGCTGTCGTAATACATGAATTGTTTACCGGGGAATTCTTGCAGGGGATTGGCGGAACGCCTATTTCCTCGATTTCTGCTGAAATGGGGAGTTGGGATAAGGCCATCAAGGCTGCAATGAACAACGATCCCGCAAATCGCCCGCAAACGATTGATGAGTTCCTGGCGATTGTAGATGAGAAGCACAAGTGGATTTTCGAACCGAAAAATCCACGGAGTTGGTGTACTCATTTTTCGTGTGATCGCGTTGCGGAAGCTTTCCCGGATACGGCAAAGAATCCGGTGTTGACCAAGTGGGCCTCTTTTGAGGAAAGACTTCATCGGCTGTTTCGTCGACCGATTCTTGATGACCTTATGTGGTGGACGCACGGTTTGTCAAATATGTCAATCAAGAATGTGGCAATTGACGACGTGAATCAACTCGTTTATTTTGATTCTTTTGAATGCAAGATCCGAAAAGTCGTTCCGTTTAGATTCCCAAACTTGGATTGGCTTGATTTTGTTTATTTTGAGACAGACGGGATGCCTCCGGCCAATGAGCAGGAGAGGGCATATTTAGAGTCTCGGTTAAAAGAAGTGTCAATAGGGGATACTGAGATCCTCGGCCGTGTATGTCGGTATAACGGGACGCTCTTGACGGGGGAGGAAGTTGATAACGGGTGCTTTTATGATGCTGGCGGACATTATTGTAAGATTGACCGAGCTAAATTACAAGATGTCAGTAGATTGCTTGCTCCGTGGAATTTCATTGTGACATCGAAGTGGTCTCCGCTGAACAGTCAAACGATAGGTGCTAAATTGGATGAGACGCTTGATTCGATACTCTTGCAAAATGTCGCCCCTTCGGTTTTACGGACATTGGCAGAAGAGCAGAAAAAGCCAGACTTTGACAGGCTCAATGCATGGTGGGCAGAGCGAACTATCACTCAAAATTAAGTAAGAAGGAGATCAATATGGCAGACATCAAGTTGTTCAAGGTTGGGCAGAAGATTGAGGAATTGAAGTCCTCGGCGGTGGAGTTGGAGAAGAAGCTTCAGACGTTGATCGAGAAAAACATGGATCGGTTCTTCAATGTCCAGTTCTTGGCGTCGGAGTATGTAATTCCGGACGGGCGCATGGACTCAATCGGGATCGACGAGAACAAGGCGCCGGTCATTTTTGAGTACAAGCGTTCGAAGGACGAGAATGTCATGAGCCAAGGCCTGTTCTACTTGGCTTGGCTCATGGATCACAAAGATGCGTTCATCGTGTTGTTACAGGAGCGGTTGCACAAGAAGATGTCCAAGGATGATATCGCTTGGGATGGGGCCCGTGTGATTTGCGTGGCGAACGATTTCACGAAGTTTGATCAGGGCGCGATCAAGCAGATGAATGCGAATATATCACTCTATCGATATCGCATGTTCGGGTCTGAATTGCTGTATCTTGAGCGTGTTGACGAGCATGATGTCACGAATGTGAAGCGCAAGGTAGAGCGGGCTTTCGGTTCTGCCGCGGTGCAGCAGACATTTACCAGCAAGCTTGCCTCTGCCCCGAAGCCGATCAAGGAGCTCTATTGCAATGTCGAGAACTTCATCATGAGCTTTGGTGACGACATCACACCCGCGCTGCTGAAGTTCTACAAGGCGTTTCGCAGAAGCTCGAATTTTGTCTGCGCAGAGGTTTTCAACGATCATCTGGTTCTGCATCTCAAACTTGAGCCGAAGACATTTCCGTTCGAAAAGGGCTTCTCTCGCGACGTGTCGAAGATCGGTCACTACGGCACCGGCAATGTTCAGCTGCGCCTTCAGTCTGCCGCAGACTTTGAAAAGGCCAAGCCGATTCTGCGCCAGGCGTACGACGAGAATTGACGCAAAGGTACTTGTAAGGTTCGTTTGACAGAATGCGTGCTTAAAAGGAGAAAAGTATGAATAAGGAGAATACTCGTCCACCAATTCCAGCAGATCTAAAGAGGCGTATCTTGGTCGAAGCGGGGCATCGATGTGCCATACCTCAGTGCAGATCTTTGGTTGGAGTGGATATACACCATATAGTTCCGTGGTCACAATGTCACAAGCATGAATATGCAAATCTGATTGCGCTTTGCCCGAACTGCCATCGCATGGCGCATGATGGTACGATTGATCGCAAAGCACAATTTATGTATAAGGATAAGTTGCGTTTGGCGCATGACCAATTCTCGCGATTTGAAGTCGATTTCTTATTTGACTGCTATCGGCAGAGAGGGAAAGCTGTTCCTTGGCCGAGTTTCTTGTTGGTGCTTTTGAATCGCATAATGGAACTTGGCTTTGTAAATGTGCAAAGGGGAAACATGATGATGTCAATTGGAGGATTAGACAATTCTCCAGTTTATTTGTCTTTAAGCGAAAGCGGCATGGAATATGTTCGCTCTGTGATGGGGGCTTGAAAGTTAAGGAATTTGAGACCCGGAGGGTTCTTTTGATCCCAATGGTGAAGTAGCAGCGGTGGAGTAGGGTGCTAAAGTGTCTGGCACTTGTGGTAGGGTTCGAGTGGTAGGGTCGGTCGGTTTGTGGCTAAAGCTTGTTAGAGATTAATGATATAAGCAATAGAAGAGGATAAGGTCAAAATGAAGAAGTTGGTGGTGGTTGTGTCGGCTGTGGCGCTGAGCTTTGCGGCGTATGGGATTGGGATTGTCGGCAGGATGCTGGATCAGGGACAACGAAGCGCAGTTATGCTTCAAGGACGGCTCAACGGTTGTCTTGCCGCGTTTGCAGAGGTCGATGATCGGGTTGAGCTTTGGGAAGTGCGTCTCTGCAAGCGGAATAAGCTATACCGCGAATATGAGGAAGCCGTAAAGCTGGCGAAGATGATCCTTCGGCGTTATGACAACAGCATTGACCGAGCATCTGCGGAAGAGCATGCGATCCCGGCGTTTTGGATCGACATGTCCTTGCTCTATGAACACTATGTCCTGGGCGCGTTGCGAAAGGCTTATGGGCCGAAGATCCTCTATCAGGCGAATGTGACCACTGGCAAGCCGGATTTCCTATATGTTGACGAGGAGCGTCCGTTGATACTGGATACTAAGTATAAACCCAGATACGGCACAGGAATGTTTGATGTGGATGACATTCGACAGCTTGCGTGTTATGCGCGGGATCGTAAGGTCTTAAAGAGGCTTGGGATTCAAGAAGCTGGAGAGCAGGATTCGGCAGTCGTGACCTGTGTCATCATCTTTCCAGAGGTGCGGGGTGAGGAAAGACCACGACATGCAAGAAAACGTAAAGGCGTGCGCTTTATATGGCCGATCCTGATACAGGAAATGACATTCCCGGTTCGGGCTTGCTGAGTCGGGACGGGGATAGTCCGCCGGATTTGGAAGACGAGGCTGCGACAGAAAATGTAAGACCGGGAGAGGGCTCGCGGGGCGGACGAGCGGGGCGGAGCGACGACGGACGGACCGGATCGGCAGGATGCATGTGCGATTTCCGCGTTTCGAGAGCAGACGCGCGGGAGCTGGCACGGGTATTGCTCCTTCCGAAGGGCGAACGGCGGTGAAGCCGCCTTCGGACGCGAGCGAAGCGCGTCTGAAACGCCGCCGGAGGCGGCGTCGAACCTGCGAACCTGCGAACCATCCGAATGTCCGACGAAATCAAGCACGAATGCGCCGTGGCGCTGCTACGGCTGCTGGGCGGGGGCGAGGAGGCGTCCTGCGGCGGTCCCCTTGCGGGGGCGTCGGATCCCGGCGGGACGATCCTTTCGCTCCTGCTGGAGAAGCAGCACAACCGCGGGCAGGACGGCGCCGGCGCGGCCGTCCTTTCGCTCGCCCCCGAGCCCGGCCGGCCAGCCTGGTGGATCCGCAGGTCCGCCTCCGCCACCGCCCTCGCGGACCTGCTCGGCGCGATCGGGCGTCGTCCCGCCGCCCCCGGCGAATCGCTCTTCCTCGGCCACCTGCGCTACGCCACCTACGGTCGCGGGGACGAATCGTTCTGCCACCCGTTCGTCCACGCCGAGCCCCGCCTCCACCGCACGCTCTTCCTCGCCGGCAACTTCAACCTCACGAACACGCACGAGCTGTTCGAGGCGTTCCGGAAGGCGGGAAACCATCCCGCGAGTTCGGCAGACGGATATCTTCTCTGCGAGCTCCTCGCTCTCGGCCTCGCGAAGCCCGGCGCCCGCGCATCCGCGCGGGCTGCCGGGCTTGCATCGGCCGTATGTCGCGGCTTCGCCGCTCCGGAAGATCCGGAGGAGAAATCTCTGCGTTCTCTGCGCTCTCTGCGTGAGAATGAAACTCTGCGTTCTCTGCGCTCTCTGCGTGAGAATGAAACTCTGCGCTATCTGCGTGAGAAAACAACGACGCGAGACGTGAGACGTGAGACGAACCCGGCTTTACGTTCTCTGCGTGAGAATGAACCGCCCATCCTCCGCGCCCTCCGCGCGGTGCTTCCCAAGCTCGACGGCGCGTTCACGCTGTGCGGGATGACGGGCGACGGCTGGGCGTTTGCGGTGCGCGACGCGCACGGCATCCGGCCGGGCTGGTACCACGCCTCCCCGCGTGCGGTGGCGGTCGCCTCCGAGCGGCCCGCGATCCAGGCGGCGCTGGACTGTCCGACGGACGCCGTCCGCGAGCTTCCGCCCGGCGTGGCGCTGCTGGCGTCCCCCGCGGGCGAGGTTCGCTTCGAGCGCGTGCTCGAGCCGGCCGACCCACGCCCCTGCGTGTTCGAGCGCATCTACTTCTCGCGCGCGAACGACGCGGACATCCACCGCGAGCGCAAGGCGCTCGGCGCCGCGCTCGCGGCGCCGCTGCTGCGCGCCGTCGGGAACGACCTCGAAAACACGTTCTTCTCCTACATCCCCAACTCCGCGCAGGTCGCGTTCCACGGGCTGCTGGAGGCGCTCTGGACCGAGGGGCTCGCCGAGGGGCGGCCCGTACGGTTCGGGCAGGTCGCCGTAAAGGACGCCAAGTTCCGCACCTTCATCGCGGACGCCGCCGCGCGCCGCGA
>Ga0247608_10007664_pt1 | contig 11021 bp, 8 predicted proteins | sample 176DNAGHGlowgp2_FD_193490 | JGI IMG/M metagenome (GOLD analysis project Ga0247608, IMG submission 193490) | Sheep rumen microbial communities from Palmerston North, Manawatu-Wanganui, New Zealand - 1766 DNA GHGlow gp2 | ecosystem: Host-associated > Mammals > Digestive system > Stomach > Rumen ... | reverse complement strand
CCTATACCCTGACAGGTCTTGCGGCCGAGACGGAATATACGGTGAAGGTGGCCTCTGTGTGCGGCGATGATGTTGTATGGGGCGAGGAGAAGAGCTTCACCACACTGTCCCTGCCCTGTTTCACCATAGAGCTGGATGCGAACGGGACCTATCAGGAGAACTTTGACGAGTACACGAATGCTACGGTCGCAGCGACGGGTGCGGAACCGGACTGCTGGGAGGTTTACCCGCTTGATGGTGTGTCGTTGAACGAGTCAACGAAGCCTCAGGTGTTCTACAATGCGGAATTCGCCTCATCCGGAAACTACTCGTTGCGTCTGCGCAACCGCTGTGTGTATGCGATGCCGGAGCTGTCAGAAGGGATAGAAATCAACACGCTGACGCTGTCCTTCTCGTTGCGCCAGCCGCGTTCGATCTATCGCCTGCAGGTGGGCGTTGTGAATGCGAGCGGCGAGTTTGAACTGGTGAAGGAGATCCATAATGCGAGCACGGGCGTGGAGCCGGTGAAGGTAGAGCTTTCCGAGTATGATGGCGACGGCCGCAGGATAGCTTTCCGCAACGTGCTGAGCGGCAGTCTCGGATATGATTACAGTATCAACTACATCGACGACGTCATGTTGTTTGTCGAGACGGCGTCATGCGAGATAGACACGCTGCCGTACAGGAACGGATTTGAGGGATACACGAATGTGACGGTCGCGGCGACGGGCGTGGAGCCGGACTGCTGGGAGGTTTACCCGCTCGAGGGTGTGACGTTGAACGAGTCAACGAAGCCCCAGGTGTACTACAATCCGGATTTCGCCTCATCCGGCGACTATTCGTTGCGTCTGCGCAACCGCTGCGTGTATGCGATGCCGGCATTGTCTGAAGGGATAGAAATCAACGCTTTGACGCTGACCTTCTCGTTGCGCCAGCCCCGTTCAATCTACCGCCTGCAGGTGGGTGTGTTGAACGAGTCCGGCGAGTTCGAGTTGGTGAAGGAGATCCGGAATGCGAACACGAGCGTGCTGCCGGTGAGTGTTGATTTTTCCGAGTACGATGGCGACGGCCGCAGGATAGCGTTCCGCAACGTGCTGAGCGGCAGTCTCGGATATGATTACAGTATCAACTACATCGACGACATAGACCTTGACTACACCGAGGCCGAAGAGATCAGTAAAGCCGTTGTTGCCGACGGCGACGCCATGGATGCCGACCGCTATCTGACCGATATCGTGGTGTACCCGAACCCGACGAAGGACGTTGTCAATGTACAATGTACAATGAACAATGTACAATGTTCGGGAATCGAGGTGGTTGACATCTATGGCAAAATTATCACCACCGTAGGGACGCGATTCATCGCGTCCGATCAAACCCCGGTTCAAATCAACGTCTCGGGTCTTGCGGCGGGCATGTATTTCGTGCGTGTGACCACGGATAGGGGAGTGGTGACGAAACCGTTCGTGAAGAAATAACCCCCAGTCCCCTCCCCTTTAGGGAGGTGCCCGCAGGGCAGGGGGGTATTAGCAGTTAAGGGCGGAGAGGAATCTTCGCCCTTTTTTCGTTGCTCAAGGTTCAATGCTCAAACCAGTTTCATCGCCTCATCGTCTCATCGTTTCATCGTATCGGGAAAAAATGTATTTTTGCCATTTGAGAAAAATCCAAAAACCGAAATATGAACAACAATCATGTCGTGATAATGGCCGGTGGTGTAGGAAGCCGTTTCTGGCCGCTCAGCACCCCGGAGTTCCCGAAGCAGTTCATTGACATTCTGGGCTGTGGCCGGACACTGATCCAGCTGACCGTGGATCGTTTCAAAGGGGTGTGCCCGATGGAGAATTTCTGGGTGGTGACCAATGCCGCCTATGTGGAAATCGTAAGGCAGCAGCTTCCGGAAATCCCTGCTGCCCACATTCTGGCGGAACCCGCCGCCCGGAACACGGCTCCTTGTATCTCTTGGGCCTGTTGGAGCATCAGGAAAGAATCGCCAGATGCCAATGTGGTGGTGACCCCGGCGGACGCGGTGGTGATGAACCCCGAGGAGTTCCGGCGAGTGATTCAGAATGCCTTGTCTTTCACGGCAGACAAAGAGGCTATCGTCACCATCGGCATCAAACCCTCCCGACCTGAAACAGGCTACGGTTATGTGGAGGCCGCGGAAACCGTTTCGGGTGATATTTGCAAGGTGACCGCCTTCAAAGAGAAGCCCCAACGGGAAGTGGCGGAACGCTATCTTGCAGCAGGTAATTATTTGTGGAATGCCGGCATCTTTGTCTGGAATGTCAACATGATAACCTCGTCTATCCGGACATACAAACCGGATATTGCAGAGAATATGGACCGCATGATGGCCTCTGGTGACGTGCAGCACATATTCCCGCAGTGTGAGAAAATCTCCATAGATTTTGCCGTAATGGAACCTGCCGCAGCTGATGGGAAAGTATATACCCATCCGGCTGATTTCGGGTGGAGCGATCTCGGCAACTGGGCATCCCTGTACGACAAACTCCAACATGATTCCGAAGGGAACGGTGTGGTTGGCAAGGTGCGCCTCTACGAGTGCAGCAATTGCGTGGTTCATGCCGAGGACGCCGGCAAGGTGGTGCTTCAAGGCCTGCAAGACTATATTGTGTCGCAGAAAGGTGACCGTTTGTTGGTGTGCAAAAGAAGTGAAGAACAAAGAATAAAAGAATTTTCAGCAGAATGAAGAAAGCATATCTTTTCCCTGGTCAGGGAGCCCAGTTCGTGGGAATGGGCAAAGACCTTTACGACAATTCCCCAGCTGCTCGCGAGCTTTTTGAACGGGCTAATGAGATACTCGGATACCGTATCACGGACATTATGTTCGAAGGCACGGATGATGATCTGAAGCAGACAAAAGTGACGCAACCGGCTATTTTCCTCCATTCGGTTGTTACGGCGATGTGCATGGAGGATTTCCATCCGGATATGGTGGCAGGACATTCTCTTGGCGAGTTCTCGGCGTTGACCGCTGCCGGTGCCCTCCGTTTCGAGGATGGACTGCGCTTGGTCTATGCCCGTGCCATGGCGATGCAGAAGGCTTGCGAGTCTGCGCCTTCCAACATGGCGGCCATCATCAACCTGCCGGACGAGACCATCAGGCAGATATGCGAGGAAGTCAGCAAGGAGGGAGGGGTAGTGGTTCCCGCCAATTACAACAGTCCCGGACAGGTGGTGATATCCGGAAATGTTGAGGCCGTAAAAGAGGCATGTGCCCGGATGAAAGCTGCAGGCGCAAAGCGTGCGCTTCCGTTGGCCGTGGGCGGTGCGTTCCATTCCCCGCTGATGGAATCCGCCCGCGTGGAGCTGGCTGTTGCTATTGAGCAGGCACCTGTCAGTGCGCCCGTCTGCCCGATATACCAGAATGTGGATGCCCTGCCGCATACAAATCCTGTGGAAATCAAGGAAAATCTTCTCAAACAGCTGACCTCTCCCGTTTGTTGGACACAGTCGGTGATGAATATGATTGCCGACGGCATGACTGATTTCGTGGAATGCGGTCCGGGCACTGTGCTTGCAGGTCTGGTGGGACGAATACAGAAAAGTTTGGAAGCGTGATTTTATTATGTCTTGAATAGTTATGATTCCTGTTAAACAAGCAGGAATCTTTTTTTTTCAAAATATGTGTCCCGTTTGTATTTTTTTTATTTTTGCAATTTATTCTTAAAAAACGATAGTGACTCGGTAATAGGTTGTAAATGACTGATAATTCGGAATCTCAAAAATAAAACGAAATAATTTTGATATGGCAAATTTATTAGACAGATTAGCTGGCAAGCTTTCCACTTTTCTGGACTCGAGGTTGATTTTCATACTCGATTGCCTGCTTTCAATAATCGCTTCCGTTTTTGCACTTCTTTGTTTGGGGTATATGCGTGGAACATTGTATGCCTCAGGCAATTTTGCCCTTTTCTGGCTGTCCTCCTCTTTGATAGCCACCATTGTGGCCATATTGATATTCAAAGGACACAAGTTGATTATACGGCACACATCTTTGCATGATCTGCTTGTTTTTGTGGAAGAGGTCGCGCTTAAGTTTGCGATTATGTTTGTGGTGATGCTGATTGCATACCGACAACTCTACAAAGGTGTTATGTTTGCCTTGTTCGCCGACAGTGTGTTCACACTCTTTTTGTTGGTCTTTGTCCGTTTGGGGATGATAGCCGTATATGACTATTTCATGAAGAAACGCCAAATCAGCCGAAGTTGCCAACGGGTGTTGCTCTTTGGCACCGGTGACAAATCAATGGCTGCTGTCGTGCGTCTTCAGAACTCCACCCACTACAAAGTGGTTGGTTTCCTCACGGAGGAAACACAACCGTCCGATTTGCTGTTGGCAAATCTTCCCGTATTCAGCTATAATGATGACGTACAATTCAAACAGAAAATCAACGACTATGATGTGGATGCTGTCTTGTTCACTTCTGAAGTGGATGCCAAGCAAGAACGCGACGGTTTGGTGAAGAAGTGTCTCAATTTGAACGTTAAACCTCTTATCATCCCGAATATTAATGAGATTACAGGGCGGATGATGCATAATACCGTCCGTAATGTGAAGATCGAGGATCTGCTCGGCCGTGAGGAAATCACTATCTCCATGGATGCCATCAGGGAAAATTTCAAGGATAAAGTGGTCATGGTTACAGGTGCGGCCGGCTCTATAGGGTCGGAACTCTGCCGTCAGCTCGCAGGCTTCGATGTCAAGAAACTGATACTTTTCGATAACGCAGAGACCCCGATGCACAACATCCGGTTGGAATTGGAGGAGAAATTCCCGAATCTGACCTTTGTTCCTGTCATTGGAGATGTTCGGCAAGGCCCTCGCGTGGACTTTGCGTTCCGTACCTATCGCCCGCAAATTGTGTTCCATGCAGCCGCATACAAGCATGTCCCTCTCATGGAGGAGAACCCTTGTGAGGCCATCCGTGTCAATGTACATGGCACTCACACTATCGCAGATAAATGCATTGAATACGATGTGGAGAAAATGGTGATGATTTCCACCGACAAGGCAGTGAACCCGACCAATGTGATGGGCTGTTCCAAACGCATCGCCGAGATTTACGTTCAATCGCTGGGTCTGGCCATTGAACGCGGCGAAATAAAGGGACGCACTACTTTCGTGACCACCCGCTTCGGAAATGTTTTGGGATCCAACGGTTCTGTGATCCCACGTTTCCGCGAGCAAATCGAGAAAGGTGGCCCGATTACAGTTACCCATCCGGATATAACCAGGTTCTTTATGACCATTCCTGAAGCTTGCCGTCTGGTGATGGAAGCCGCCACCTTTAGCACAGGAACGCAGATTTTCGTCTTTGATATGGGCGAGTCGGTTAAAATTGACGACCTTGCGAAACGCATGGTTGACTTGGCCGGCCTCAAATTAGGCGAAGATATTCAGATTGTCTATACTGGACTTCGTCCCGGCGAGAAGTTGTACGAGGAGGTTCTCTCCAACAAGGAGAACACTACCGCGACGGCCCATAACCGTATTTACGTGGCTAAAGTACGGGAATACTCTTACACAGAAGCTTTGGCAGCTATTGAGGAACTGGAGGAACACTCTATTTTCGTTAGAATCCCGGAAATGATTGTGAAAATGAAAGAGTTTGTGCCTGAATTTATCAGTAAAAACTCTGTCTTTGAAAAATATGACAAACAAGAAGGAAAATAACATTTTGATAAAAAACGTATTTTCGCAAGTTTATTAATTGTGAATATGAATGATTATTATATTGTTGGCATCCAGCAGGTTGGTGTCGGAACAGAGGATATGAAAGCCTCCTGGAAGTGGTACGCCGACATGTTTCAGATGAACATCCGGATGCTTGAAGATGATACGGTGGCTGAAAGAATGCTGCCCTATACCAATAACAAACCTGAGAAACGTCATGCCTGTATAGCCGCCAATCTGCAGGGCGGCGGCGGCCTCGAAATATGGCAATATTCGGAACGTAAACCAATACCCATAGACTTTGACGTGCAAATCGGCGACCTCGGTGTTTTTGCCGTTAAAATCAAATCCCATGATGTTATCTCTTTCCATGCCGAACTCGCTGCCAAATACAAGAATGTGTCCCAAATTTTCACCGACCCGCGTGGCTTGCCCACGTTCTATTTCTACGATCCAGCCGGAAACCTCTTCCAAGTGGATGAGGACAACTACATCTTCATTGACGAAAACCAGTTGTCCGGCGGTGTGGTAGGCGTGATGATCGGTGTGACGGATATTGACAAGTCACTCGTGGTCTATCGCGACATTCTCGGCTATGACACAGTGATCTATGACAAGACCGGCACCTTCAGCGATTGGCAGACCTTGCGCGGAGGCACCCAACAGTACAGACGTGTGCTTCTGTCTCATACCAAACCGTTTGTGGGCCCGTTTTCCGAATTGTACGGCAGCAGTACAATTGAGCTGGTGCAAGCGGTGGAACGCACCCCTCGGAAAATTTTCGAGAAACCCCGTCAATGGGGCGACCCCGGGTTCATCCAACTCTGTCTTGACGTGGTCAATATGCGCGCTTTGGAGGAACACTGCAACAAACATGGTTTCCCGTTTACTGTGGACAGCTGTCCCGATGCCGGTGACTTCGACATGGGACTGGCCTCAGGGCATTTTACCTATATCGAGGATCCAGACGGCACATTGATTGAATTTGTGGAGATTCACAAAATCCCCATCAGTAACAGATTCAACATCTGTTTGAATTTGATGAAAAGGGAACGGACCAGACCGATGCCGAAATTTTTCTTCCGGCTGATGAAGTTGAACAGAGTGAAATTTGACTGACATGGGGAATCTGCTTGATATGATAAAAAAAGACCTCCGTTATGAGGAGGCTCTTCACGCTTGCATGAACTGCGGCATGTGTACGGCAGTGTGTCCGGCTGCGGAGTTCTATGACTATGACCCCCGCCGTATCTGTGATTTGGTGCAACGGGCGGATGAGTCGGTGATTGAGGGACTGCTGCGCTCCGAGACCATTTGGTACTGCGGTCAGTGCATGTCGTGCAAACCCCGCTGCCCTCGTGGAAACGCCCCAGGAGAGGTTATCAACGTGCTGCGTAAAGTCTCCCAGGAAACAGGCTATTTCCGTGACAGTGAGATGGGCCGCCAGCAGACCCAGCTCATGAACAGCATCGAGAAAAATATCCTTGACATAGGCTACTGCGTCCATCCTGACCGTGTGGATCCCGACTATCACGTCGAACAGGGTCCGGTATGGCGGTGGTTCGTAGAGAATATTGAAGAAATCGCCCCGAAGTTAGGCGCCAACTATCACGGGCAGGGCGCCGGTGCCCTCCGAACCATCCCTCACGAGGATATGGAGGAAGTGCATAAAATCTTCGAGGTAACCGGTGGCTTTGACTTGCGCAATAAAGTGCTTTGACTTTCTTTTATAATGCATCTCTGACTTGTTATTGTTCATTTTGTCAGAAAACAGTGATTAGTGAACAGTGATCAGTGAACAGTCATAATCTAAGTCAATTTTCTAAGTCTAAGTTTAAGTCTAAGTCTAAGTCTAAGTCAGTCTCCGTAAAACAGACTATAACATTTTTCGTTAAAACGATTCGTTATGAGAAGAATACTCACCATAATATGCTGCTTGATACTGCCGTTTGTGATGTATGCACAAGATAAAATCAACGTCACGGATAAGAATGGCAAGAAACAGGGCGTGTGGAAGAAATATGAGCAAGGAAAACTTCTGTACGAGGGTCAATTCAAAGATGATGTCCCTTTCGGGACATTCAAATATTATTACGATAACGGCAAACTGAAAAGCGTCACGGAGTTTTTGCAGGGTGTACACAAGGTGCGGACGGTCATCTATTACGAGAATGGAAAAAAGGCATCCGAAGGGGCGTACATCGATCAGCAGAAAGACGGACTATGGCGCTATTATTCCAACAAGGATACTCTCATCAAAGAAGAAAGCTATTCGGAGGGGAAACGTTCCGGCCTCTGGAGAACCTATTCCCCGGACGGGATACTTCTGGAGGAGTGTGACTACTCGAACGATAAAAGAAGCGGACTGTTCAAAACATATTATTTGAATGGCAAAGTCAGTTTGGAGGAAACCTACTTGAATGGGAAAACCAATGGTAAAAGCACCTCTTACTATCCAAACGGAAATGTCTCTGTGACTGGCGACTATCACAACGGCTGGCGCGACGGCGAGTGGAACACCTACGATGTGAACGGAAAGATACGTTCTACCATGGTGTATAAAAGCCAGAGGTTACAAAATACATACATATATATGTATCAGAAAGGGGTGGGGCAGAAGCTGAATCAGAATGCCGTGGCTTATTTTGTGAAAAACCGCGATAAAATGACTGTAGTGCTGCGGAGCGGCAATAAGATTTCCATTGATGAAAGTATGGAAGAGGTTGAACAATGGATTGATTATATGGTGTTTATGAAGGTGAATCCGCGCTATATTGTGGCTTTGGACGCTCTGGTGAGCTACAAACCGGTGGAAGAAACTGACGGCGCCATAACCATCAGGGTGGCACCTGACCCCGGCGAGGAAATCTATTCCGAAGGCAACGAAGCAAAAATGGTGAAAGCGCTGTTCAACACCGAGAAACCGAAAGAGTGAGTCTGGCCGTTGGCTTTTAGCTTTTAGCTTTTGGCTGTTCGCTGGCGATGAACTCATGACATAGACTAATGACCAGTATTCCAAGACAGTGAACCGTAAACCGCAAACGTTGAACCGCGAAATCCTGCGCATTTCCATTCCAAGTATTATAACGAACATCACGGTGCCGTTGCTCGGCATGGTGGATGTGGCGATTGTCGGGCATATCGGCAATGCCTCCTATATTGCGGCCATTGCGCTCGGTACAATGGTTTTCAACCTGATTTACTGGAATTTCGGCTTTCTGCGGATGGGCACTTCGGGCATGACGGCCCAAGCGTATGGTGCCGAAGACAAAACGGAGTATCTTAACGTGTTGGTGCGTGGCATGGTCATCGCCCTCTCGGTGGCGGCCTTGCTGATTGCGCTGCAATATCCGATCGCGTTGTTTTGCAAACGGTGGATTCAAACTTCGCCGGAAACGATAGGGTTGATGCTCACCTATTTCTACATCCGGATTTGGGCGGCGCCGGCCACCATCAGCCTGTATGTGCTGAAAGGGTGGTTCCTCGGCATGCAGAACGCAGCCTCCCCGATGTGGATTGCCACGTTGCTGAATGTGGTCAACATCATCTGCAGCCTCCTGTTTGTCTATGTCTTCGATGCGGGTATCGCCGGCGTGGCGTGGGGCACCGTGATGGCGCAATACAGCGGACTGCTGCTCGCCCTGATCATCTGGGTTCGCCGATACGGGCATCTCTGGAAGGATATCCGCTGGCGTGCCGCGCTGCATCTGCGCAAAATGCTCCGCTTCTTCCAGGTGAACGCCGACATCTTCCTCCGCTCGCTCTGCCTGATAGCGGTCTTCACGTTCATCCCGTACATTTCCGCCACTATGGGAGAGGAAATCTTGGCCGCCAACACCCTGCTGATGCAGCTGTTCACGCTCACCTCCTACGTGATGGACGGTTTCGCCTACGCGGGCGAGTCGATTGTGGGCAAGTATGTGGGCGCGCGGGAACCGGCAAAGCTACGCCTGACTGTCCGCTATCTGCTTTACTGGGGGATTGGATTGGCGGTTTTGTTCACGTTAATGTTCGTGTTTTTCGGGGAAGGACTGCTGCGTGTCTTGTCCAGCGATGAGACGGTGATTCAAACGGCCATGCAGTTTATGTTCTGGACGTACCTGCTGCCATTCACCGGTTTTGCTGCATTCATTTACGACGGCATCTATATCGGGGCCACCGCCACCGCCGCCATGCGCAACGTGATGTTCGTGGCCACCGCGGTCTTCTTCATCCTCTATTACGCGCTTGCCGCCGTCTGGCAAAACAACGCCCTCTGGTTCGCCTTTATCTTCTTCCTGATTTTTAGAGGGTTGCTGATGCTGATTGGACAACGTAGATTTGTTTTTTCTACTGTGAATAGTGATTAGTGAATAGTGATTAGTAAGAGGGTGTCGGGGGATGCCCTCTTTCGGTTTTTCCTGCACTGGTGGATTTTCGTGTTTCGTTAATCTTTGTGCTGGCGAGTCCGAGGTTCCGTTTGGCCGGTCTCTGTCTCGCTTTTTCGTTATGGAAGTGGGTTTCGGAAATGCGTGTCGTTTCCGGTTTGGGAGGGAGACCAAACGGAATGGTTCATTTGTTGTTCGAGATGCTTTCCTTGTCCGGTGCGTTCGCGAAGACAACCGCGTTAGCGGTTGCATGTCTGTGGCCGGATTGGGGGCGCGAATCCATCATCGGAGGATGGTGCAGTTCTTGCGAAACAAAATTATTGTTATGGTCATAGTTATAGTCATAGTCATAGTTGTCGTAAAACTGCCATTTTGTCAGTGAGATTCTCTTGGCAAAATAATTGCTAAATAAGGGGCGTTTTATAAGAAAGGAGAAAACAATATGAACCCCAATAATTTAACAATCAAAACCCAAGAGGTGATCGGGAACGCGCAGATGATTGCGGCCCGGAACCAGAACCAGCAGGTCGATACGCTGCACATCCTCAAGTCGATGCTCGACACGGATGACAACGTCGTCCCTTTCCTGCTGAAGAAACAGTCGTGCAACCCGCAGACCCTCAAGTCGGCGGTGGAGCGCGAAATCAACCGTTTGCCCAAGAGCAGCGGAAATGAAATCTACCTCGGCGGCACCACGCAGACCGCCATGCAGAAGGCCGCTATGTTCTGTGATGCCTCTGGCGACGAGTACATGGCGTTGGAACACCTGCTTTACGGTATCCTTATGGCTGGCGGACAAGCAGGACAGATGCTTAAGGACGCCGGCATTACTGAGAAAAGCCTTAAAGCAGCCATCGCGGAACTGCACAACGGCAAGAAGGTGTCCGGCGAAAATCAGGAGGAAACCTACAACGCCTTGAACAAGTATGCCAAGAATCTCAACGAGATGGCGAGAAAAGGCAAACTCGACCCCGTCA
>Ga0247608_10007662_pt1 | contig 11023 bp, 7 predicted proteins | sample 176DNAGHGlowgp2_FD_193490 | JGI IMG/M metagenome (GOLD analysis project Ga0247608, IMG submission 193490) | Sheep rumen microbial communities from Palmerston North, Manawatu-Wanganui, New Zealand - 1766 DNA GHGlow gp2 | ecosystem: Host-associated > Mammals > Digestive system > Stomach > Rumen ... | reverse complement strand
ATTTCCCAATCATCGTCCTTAGCACCACGCTGAGTGTAGTAAAGACCAGACTCCAGGAATACGGGAGTAGAACTGGAAACACGCAGACCGATTACACCTGCCAGCGTCATACCAATCTTACTACCTACCGAGTAATCACCACTGACAGAAGCGATGGTACCACCAAAACGTACACCATAATACAGACTCTCCTTGTCGAGTTCAAAACCGCCGCTCGAATACTGGGCGAACGAAGGCACAGCCATCAGGGCTGCAACGATTGATACTAGAAACTTTTTCATACCTAATTGCTTATTGATTGATTTTAAAACATCGTTTTTGTCATATTGACGCTGCAAAGATAATAAAAAAAGTGAATAGTGAATCGTGAATAGTGAAAAAATTCATAACTTTGCAGTCAAAAATCACTCAAATGCAGGCAAAACGCATCACAAACAGCTTCACACGAACCTTATTAGACTGGTTTCAGACCTATGGCCGTGAGCTGCCTTGGCGACAGACATGCGATCCTTATGCCATCTGGCTTTCGGAGATCATCCTCCAGCAGACGCAGGTCAAACAGGGCTGGGACTACTGGCAACGGTTCATGCATCGCTGGCCTACAGTCTCTGACCTCGCTGCAGCCTCTGAAGATGAAGTGCTGCGCGAATGGCAGGGACTGGGCTATTACAGCCGCGCCCGCAACCTCCATTTTGCCGCCCGTCAGATAGTGGCATTAGGCCATTTCCCCAATTCGCTGGAGGAGATCAAACAGCTCAAGGGTGTTGGCGACTATACGGCAGCAGCCATCGCCAGCATCGCCTTCGGACATCCTGCAGCAGTGGTCGACGGCAATGTCTATCGCGTCCTCAGCCGTCATTTCGGCATCGACACACCCATCAACACGACAGAAGGTAAAAAGACGTTCGCAGCTTTGGCGCAGAGCCTGATGCCAGAAGCCAAAGACAATAGCAACGAGAACATCTGCGGCCTCTATAATCAGGCCATCATGGACTTCGGTGCCATCCAGTGCACACCTCAGTCGCCCAAATGCATCGTCTGTCCGTTGCAGGAGACGTGCGAGGCCTTACGCACAGGAAAGGTCGACCTATTGCCTATCAAACAAAAGACACTCAAGATCAAAACGCGCCACCTTACTTATATATATATCCGTTGTCAGGGCGAGACTGCCATCCATCGTCGTGGCAAAGGGGATATTTGGCAAGGGCTATGGGAGCCGGTTTTGAAGGAGACTGGAGGCAAGAGACAGGAGGCAGGAGACAAGAGGCAGGAGGCAGTAGAAATGTTAGATTACAAAAAGATGCAACTGATTGCGAAAGGGGTAAAGCATGTCCTCACGCATCAAGTCCTGACCGCCGATTTCTATCTCTGGGAGCCCGACGAGCGTCCTAAATTACCCGAGGACTACATCTGGATCAAAGAGTCCGATATCGACAACTACGCCATACCCCGCCTCATCGACATCCTCCTCAGCAAACTATTCTCCTGACTCCTGTCTCCTTTCCTCCCTACTCCTTCTCTCCTTCTATCCTTTCCTCCTGGTTCTTCGGCCAATTCACCAGATACAACTTCTCCGTCGCACGTGTAAAGGCGGTATAGAGCCAGTGGATATAGTCGGGTGTGAGCATATCGTCCGTCATATACCCCTGATCCAGATAGATATGCGCCCATTGACCACCCTGCGCCTTATGACAAGTGACGGCATAGGCAAACTTCACCTGCAACGCATTATAAAAACGGTCGTTCTTCAGTTTCTCCACGCGATCCGCCTTTCTGGGAATATCACTATAATCTTCGAGCACAGCATTATACAACTGTTCTTGCTGTTCCCGTGTGAGTGAAGGAGCCTCCGTCGTGAGCGAGTCGAGTATCACTACAGCGGTCAGTTCATAGTCGTCGTAATCGGGAAATGTCATCGTGGCCTCAGCAAATCGGAAGCCATACAACTCCTGCACATGCCTCACCTTCCTCAGCACCGCCCGATCCCCGTTCGCAATAAACTCCAGACTCATTTCTCCTGTCTCCTTCTCTTCTTCTCTCCTGACTCCTGTCTCCTTCACCCAATAATAATTATTCTTCACAATCATCAGCAGATCCCCGCGACACAATTCATCCTCGCGCTCAAGCACCATATTACGGATACCCTGATTATAGATATTCGCCCGTTTGTTACTCCTTGTGATAACCATCGTCTCATCCATCCCCACACGACTATAACTGCTCGAAAGCGACTCAATCAGTTCATCCCCAGGCACCACCTGAATATCCGCAAACCCCTTCAGTCTTATCTGCGGCAACAGTAATCTACCGACTCCTGTCTCCTGACTCCTTATCCTCGTCGCATTCCATAATATCCCCGAGTCCTCACTCTGTCTGAGCACTTGGTTCAGGTCACACTCATACACCTCCATACCATAGCCTCGAAGCATTGAAGCCGAGAGGGCCGGACTCTCCTCCTCGCCCACGGGAGGCAACTGCGCCTTGTCGCCGATGAGCAGCAGCCGACAGTTCTGGCCGTTATAGACAAACTGCATCAGGTCGTCCAACAGACACCCGCTACCAAAAGCCATCTCGCCCAAGCCCAAATTAGAGATCATCGATGCTTCGTCCACGATAAACAGTGTATCCTTGTTCAGGTTGTCATTCAGGCTGAACGAACTCAGGTCACCAGCCGATTTCTGGCGATAGATCTTCCTATGGATTGTGTAGGCCGCATGACCCGAATAGAGCGAAAACACCTTTGCAGCGCGACCCGTCGGAGCCAGCAGCATCAGTTTCTGGTTCAGTGCTCCCAGCGCCCTCACCATCGCACCAGCCAACGTGGTCTTACCCGTTCCAGCCGAGCCTCGCAGTATCATCACCACATGCTCCGCCCTGTCGGTCATAAACTGCGCAAACACCTCCAGCGCCCGTTCCTGCTCCATCGTCGGTTCAAACCCGAACCGCTCCCGGATCCTATATATCAGCTCATCCTGAATCATATTGCTAAGAATCCCTCAATATCCTTTTCGAACATCGCTGCAAAGATAGTATAAATCGAGCAAATATCCAAAAGATAATTGAAGAATTATACTTTCATCATCCTGCCCCAGAGCATACCAAGTCCCTTAATATTAATCAGATGCGCGGCTTTTCCAATTGGCTTTTCGACGTATTTTTAACAAAGTACTATGGTGGCAAAGATATTGGGTGGAATGGCGGTGTCAGTGATGTATCGGTTGGTGCTTGATAAAGTCGTAGAGCGTCAGTTGGCGCAGGTGGTAATAACTGTTCCAGAAATCCTGCAAGGCCGTGATCTGATCGCGCCGTGCTTCCTGCCAGTATTGTTGTGCCAGCGACAAGTCGTTCACAGTGGCCTGGCCGCGGATGAAGCGTTGCAGCATGGCGGTGTAGGCATCTTCGGCTATCTGCAGTGAGTGCCGGGTGTCGTCAACCATCGCCTGTCGCTGATCGACCTCGGCTACCGTTTGTATGATATCCAGTTCGGTATCACGGCGCTGTTCCTGACGCTCGCGGGCAGCCGTCTCTGCTTTGCTCTGTGCGGCGAGCCACTCATTGCGTTTCTTGCCGTGATCGCTGATGGGTACAGTCAGGTTTACCATCACCTGATTTTGCACCAATGGACTACGATAGGCATATTCGAAGCGCTCAGATACCTGATTGAGTCCTATCGACGCATCTATACTGGCATTCAAGCCTTTTTTGCGCTTGAGTTGTTCTGCATCGCGGCGGGCTTCCAGTTCCTTGAGTTCCATCGACAGATAGTTGGGATTGTGCTGCGCAGCCTGGTTGACAGCATCGCCGACGGTGACACTGAACTGCGGCAGGATGGAGGGAACGATCAGTTCCAGGTGCGTCAGTTCGTCCATTCCCAGCCATACAGCCAGGCTCTTGACGGCTTTCTGATGGTTGAGCAGTGCACTCTTCAGCGCAGTAGTGGCCAGTGAGCGCTGCAGTGTCAGGATTTCGAGTTCTGCTTTGGAGATAGATGCAATACGAAAGCGTCGCTCGCCGATGGCAAGTATGCTGTCGCACGACTGTAGGTGCTCCTGGGCCATGTTGAGTTGTTCCTGTGCCACAGCCAGCGTGAAGAACCGCCTGACGGCCTCTGCGCCTGTCTGCTCCACCGAATAGTTCATCTGCTGCTGGGCAACGCTCAGCCGCATGGGTTCTGTCTGCCGGTTCCAGCGATAGGGATTGTAACCTAACAGTTCCTGCCGGTAACCCACTCGGATGGGGGTGGTGGCAAACTGATGCTGGATGTAGTCGCCATAGTTGCCCAGATAGGCCAGTCCCGTGGAGGCATAAAGGGATCCTCCCCATCGTTCCATCACCTGTTCTGCCTGCAGATTGACGCTGGACAGGAGTCGCTTCTGCTCGCGATACTCATCATTGTCGGTATCACTGACATATCGTTGGGTCATTTCTTGCTCAAATTGCAGCGGTATGGTGCTGAGGTCTATTTGCGGTTTGCGGCCTGCCATCCATGAGAGCCAGGCATAGTGTGCCTCCTGGAAGACACTGCGGTAGCGGTCGGCAGTGAGGCTGCTGTCAGTGGCCAGTTGGAAGGCACGCTCCATATCGAGCCTTACCGACTGTTGTGCGGTGGCTGCAACTGCTGTACAGAGGAGGGCAAAAACGGCGAGGTTTCTCATTTATAATTGAAAATTGAAGATTGAAGATTGAAATAAGGACTATTGGACATTGAACACGGTGACGTGCATGCCGTCGAAGAGTTGGTGTGGCGTGGCCACATGAGCCCGCAGCATGACGGTTCCCTGTTCGTCGACTATGGGGTTGACTTCGGTCACCTTGGCATTGTAAACAGCCTGTTCGTCGCCCACAGGTACTACTTGAAGGCGTGTGCCAACGGCAAAGCGGCTGAGGTCGGCCTCCATGATACGGAACTCTACATCCATCTGGTGCGGAGAGATGACCCGGCACACGATGTCACCCACTTGTGCCAACTGGCCAGCATGGGCTGTGACATTGGCCACAATGCCGTCGAAGGGGGCTGTCACACGCGTTGTATTCAACTCATGACGGGCAGCAGCCAGTTTGTTCTGAGCCAGCAGCAAGCCGCTCTTGACCTCGGCAATATGGCGCACGCGCTGTGGCACGTTACTGATATGCTCGGGGTCGTAGCCCTGTGAGATAATGACATCCTGCATCTGCAGATTTGCCTGCTCTATCTCCCGCTGATACTGTTCCACGGCATTGGTCTGCCTGGTGGCATCCTGCTCGGCCAGCAGTTGTCCGCGGCGAACGCGGTCACCGTTGTGTACCATCACCCGTAGCACGGGCAGCGAGAGTTCAAACTTTACATCTGCATATTGCGTAGCCACTACTTTGCCCATGGTCTGGAAAGAAAGAGGCGAAATACTGTCGGAGGCCTGACTTGCGCCCGTGGCCTGACTGATGGTGTCGGATGGAATTCTTGTGTCCTGAGAATCAGTCGGATGGCTCTGCTGCCGGCAGGCTGTCAGCAGCAGGGCTATCGTGAGGGGAATCCATATTCTTTTCTGCATAGGATATTCGTTAGTTTACAGGTTCTTATTTTGTATGTTATAGTTGTCGAAGGCTCATCTCGTAGAACAGTCCCTTCCGTGCCATCAGTTCCTCAAAGGTGCCCTCTTCGGCTATCTTTCCCTTGTCGAGGACGATGATGCGGTCGCAATGCCGGATGGTGCTCAGCCGGTGGGCGATGACCAGACGGGTGCAGTGCTGGCGGTCGAGATTTTCGCTCACCTGTTTCTGGCTGATGTTGTCGAGCGCGGAGGTTGCCTCATCGAAGAAGAGGATGTTGGGCCGGCCTATCAGGGCACGTGCTATGAGTAGCCGCTGCTTCTGGCCGCCTGAGAATCCCCCGCCGTCTTCGGTGATGAAGGTATGGAGTCCCATAGGCAGCGCCTGGACCTCGTCGTACATGCAGGCCATGCGGAGCGCCTCCCAGGCATCGTCGTGAGTAGCCCATGGAGCAGTGATGGTGATGTTGTGGAAGATGTCGCCTGCAAAGAGTCTGCCGTTCTGCAGACAGGAGCCTATGCGCCGGCGGAGTTCGCCCTTGTCGACCTTGGCGAGGTCGTAGTGGTCGTAGGAGATATTGCCGCGCAAGGGTGTCTCGAATCCAAGCAGCAGGCGCATCAGGGTGGATTTCCCACATCCCGACATGCCGGCAATGCCCACGTATTCGCCAGCTTTGATGTGGAGTGACAGATCGTCGATCACCAGTGGCATGTCGTCCTGATAGCGGAACGACAGGTTGTTGATACTGATGTTGCCTGATAGGGCGCTGATTGCTGCAGAGGGTCCCGACACCTCGGGCTCGGTTTCGGCAACAGCCATGATACTGTCAAGTTGCGGCCCCATTTTAGCCATCTCGGGTATCTGGTGGGTGATCTCGGTGAGTGCGGCTGTCATCATACCGAAGGCAGAGGTAAAGGCGATGAAGTTGCTGGTCTCGATGGAGAAGCGGTGGGTGAAGAAGTAGATGACCAGCAGGCTGACCACGCTCATCAGCGCCAGCAGCGCAGGATAGATCCGCAGCTGGAACTGGGGGTTGTAGATGATGTGGGTGGTATTGGTGTAGCGGTTGAGCCACTGGGTGTAAGCTCGTGTCTCAGAGCCTGTGAGTTTGATCTTCTGAATGCCGGCAAACAAGTTGCACTCCATGCCGATGAGGGCATCGTTCCTACTGATAAACTGTTGCTGGACGCGAGCAACTGTGCGGAAGTAAAGCACCACCAGCAGTGCCTGGATGGCATAGAGTATGGCCGCAGGTGCCAAGAGCCGCCCGCCGTAAATGCCCACCTGGATGAAATAGACGATGGACAGCACGCCCCCTAGCAGTGCGCCGACAATCGACTCGTTGACCTGCTGGCACAGCATGGTGAGATTGCTCATCTTGGAGGCCAGTTCTCCGCTGCTGTGGCTATGGAAGAATTTGGGTGGCAGGAGAAACAGCCGTGCCATGACGGCATTGTGCAGGTTCATCTCCAGTATGTTTTCCACCCGGATGATATAGAGATTGCGAAGATAAGTGAACAGCATGACAGCTACTGCGGCACCAGCCAACAGTCCGGCTATCGGGGCCAGGGCGGCGGGATTGCTGCTGGGTATCACGGTGTAGAATACATACTTGTTGGCCACAGGGACCAGCATACCTAAGAGAACTACAACCAAGGCGGCAAGACACATGTGAAGCAGGCTGTGTCTGTTGGCAGAAGTCAAGATGAAAGCAATGACCTCGCGCCTGGTTATTCTGTGCAGTGGCAGCGGCTTGGTGAAAGCGTATGCTACCGGCTCAAGGTTGTGCTCCATCTGCTGTCGCGTCACCGTCTGCCGTCTGCCGTCCGTATCAATATAGTAGTAGGAGCGACCAGTCCATTTGGGTAGCAGCGCCACCAGATGCCCACTCTGTGTACGCCCCAGCAGAGGTCCGCTGGACTCCTTCCACCATCCGTCGTTGAGTTGCACCTCGCGCTTCATGATACCATGAGCATGGATGATGTTGGAGAACTGCTGCTCAAGGGGTATGATATCGTCGTCCTCCAGTTCGTAGTCGACAACCTGCAGTGCGCTGAGCACCTGACGGACGGCCAGTTGGTCTGTATGGGGCACGGGGCCGCTATAGTGCAGGCCCATGCGGGCTGCTCCCTCCATCATCTCGCGAGAGAGTGTGGTGGCGTCGTATTTCCTGCGCTTTTCTATCTGACTGGAAAAAATGCTCATCTGAGGTTCCCCCTTACGTTTAATTGCTTTCCATTAATTCACGATATCTGCCTTCCTGACGTATCAGTTCGTCATGCGTGCCGCGCTGAACGACGCAACCGTTATCCATGACGATGATCTGGCTGCAGTCGCGGATGGTGGACAGACGGTGAGCCACGACAATCAGGGTGATGCCCATCTCGCGGATGCGTCTCATCACGTGTTCCTCGGTGGTGGGATCCAGGGCCGACGTGGCCTCGTCCATGATCAGGATCATCGGCTCGCGGGCCAGAGCTGTGGCGATTTCGATGCGTTGGCACTGGCCGCCGCTGAAGTTCTGTCCCCCTCGTACCACCTTGGTGGCATAGCCCTCAGGGCGCTTCACGATGTCTTTGTGCAGATGTGCATCGTCGCATGCGAGGCGAATGGCAAAATCCTCAACGCTCAGGTCCCACATACGGATATTCTGTTCCAGTGTGTCGTCGAAGAGCGTGATATCCTGGCTGACAACGGCGATAGAGGCGGTGAGTTCATCGCGGGAGATGCTCTCAATAGGACGTCCGTCGAACAGTATCTGGCCGCTCCAGGGTTTGTAAAGACCAGAGATCAACTTGGCCAGCGTCGATTTGCCACAACCGCTGCTGCCCACGAAGGCCACCGACTCGCCAGGCTTGAGATGCAGATTGAATTGCTCGATGAGTGGAGGATTCATAGGGTTGTATCCGAAGGTGACATCACGTAATTCCACTTCGCCCAACAGTTTTCCTTCTTCCGATGCCTGCCCCTCGGCATAACGGTCTTCAGGATATTTCATCACATCCTCCACACGTTCCATCTGAGAGCGCATCTCAACCAGTTGCAGCCCGGCATGGACAATCTGGTCGACAGGCGCTATAAAGGCTGACATAAATCCCTGAAAGGCCATGAGCATGCCTATGGAGAGATCGCCCTGCAATATATACCAGGCACCCACCAGCAATACAGCCATCGACAGCAGACTTTGCGTCAGCGAGGGCAACAGGTTCATCTGGCTCTGCTGAATATGCATCTCGCGCTCCTTATTGAACATCCGCGCCCAGAGGCCACACCAGTATTGGAAGAACCCCTCCTCTGCGCCCGCGGCCTTGATGCTCTCGATGTTCTCCAGGCAACTGACCGTAGCGGAACAATATTTGCCTTCACTCTGCTGAGTGCCCCTGACCATGTCCAGCCGGCGATGCGAATAGTAGTTTACGATGCCCAAGTCGACCATAGCCGCAATGACTCCAATCAGCGTCAGGGTGTAATTGTATGACAGCATGAGCACGAGATAGAGCACCAGCAGCATCACGTTGATGATCTGCGGCGCAAGCACCTCGACCAGTGAATGGGTGATCGTCTCGTTGAGATGCTGGCGCTGCTGAAGGTCGCCCACATAGCGCATGGCGAAGAAACTCATCGGCAGCCGCATCAGGTGGCGCAGAAAGTTGGTGTTGCTGCGCAGTGCCAACTGCCCGGCTATGCGCTTGGCGTAGCACTGCTGCCAGAGCACCACCACGAAATTGAAAAGCGCCAGCATGGCCATCAGACAGAAGAATACCTTGGCCCACTGCCCGTTGAGCCCGGAAAGGATCTCATCGAAGAAAACCCTCGTAAACAGCGGCAGCGCCAGCGTCATGAATGCCAGCAGCAGGGCAAAGACGAACGTGATCCAGAATGCTTCGTAGGCGCCGCTCATATTACGCCTGATATAGGAGAAGATGCTGGTAGGATGGCCTGAGGGCTCGAAATGGTCTGTCAGTTCAAAAGTCATGGCCACTCCCGTAAACGAGCGGCGGAACTCATCCATAGGCACCTCCACCGGGCCGACGCCGGGATCGTTGATATAAGCCTTACCCCTCTTCATGCCCTTGAACACCACGAAATGCTCAAAGTTCCAGTGTATGATTGCCGGCTCCATCCCTGCCAGCCCCTCTGCGCTGACCTTGTAGGCACTGGGCTCCAGGCCATATCTCTTCGCTGCCATCAGGATGTTCTTCATCGAACTGCCGTCGCGGCTCACGCAGCAAGCCTCGCGTACCTGCTCCAGAGGGAGCCACTTGCCAAAGTAAGCCAGTATCATCGAGAGCGAGGCTGCGCCACACTCCACGGCCTCCATCTGCATCACCATAGGCACCTTCTTCATACGCACTACCTTCCTTGCAACGTTTCCAATATGTCATTTCCCCGTCCTATCAGCACCTCCCAGACGTGCTTCTGGCTCCAGATGATCTGCACGTTGCAGGGCATCCCCGTGGTGACGGCCATGCCCTGGCTCTTCTTGCGGCTCCATATCAGTCCGTCGTCTCCGCGGTCGAGCACGATGCGCACCTCATACACGGGTTGGCCGTCAGGAATCACGGCCGCCAGTTCAGTCAGTTTCAGCCGCCGGGCCACAGCCTGTCGGTCTGTAGGATAGCGCTCGATGCCCGTCACCGTACCTACGGCGTAGCCCCATTTCTCGCGCTCCAGGTCGGCAGGCGTCACCTGCACCTTCGCCCCGGTCTTCACCTTACGCAGACTAGCGAACGGCACGTAGGCCAACACCTCGCGGTCGTGGCGCTGCAGTGGCTGAGGCAGGATCCAGAGCACCGGCTCTCGCGCCTCAAACTTGCTCTCGGCGGGCTTTGATGTCAGCACCACACCGTTCTCAGGCGCCGTCAGCGTGGTGGTGGCCAACTGCGAACGGACGCTCACGACCGGCGTCCCCGCCGTCACCTGCTGCCCGTTGGTAGCGATGACGTGATGCACTGTTCCCCCGAACGGCACGGAGACCGGTCTGGCCTCTGCAAACGGAAACACCACGCCCGTGGCACTGATCGTATAGTTGAGTTTGCCGAAGATGCACCAGAAAAGTGCCAACGCGCCGATCATCAGCAGTGATGAAAGTATCAGCCACAAGGCCGGCGATGCCGCCCGTGGCATCTCTTTGAGTTCGCTCTTGTCATCCAGCGCCTGCAAGGCCTCCGTATTAAAAATCTCTGACATATCTTCCTTTTTGGTTGCAAAGATAGTACAAAATTTCGATTAAGCGAAGAGAATACAAATATATTTGCATTCTTGAGCGCGAGAAAGTTATCTAAATCGGGAAAAAACGGTATCGTCTCCTCACCCATAATCACCTAAGTATTACTTCTCTATATCATCGAATGACACACCCATATCATTATTATCTCGCTTGCAAAGATATGAAGAAGAAGTGAAGTTTGCAAATAAAACAGCAAGAATTTACGAAAACAATTTTCAGAACACATCAACTGATTATTTAGGTAACCAGACGTCAACCCATCAGAAC